>Ga0255772_10000190_pt1 | contig 59089 bp, 34 predicted proteins | sample 071ome_34_FD_179970 | JGI IMG/M metagenome (GOLD analysis project Ga0255772, IMG submission 179970) | Coastal salt marsh microbial communities from the Groves Creek Marsh, Skidaway Island, Georgia - 071411BT metaG (version 2) | ecosystem: Environmental > Aquatic > Marine > Intertidal zone >...
GACGCCGTTCGCGCCTTCGCGCCCACGCGCCTTCGCACCGCGCGTTTATCAGCGCTCATCGTTCGTCTTTCGCCCTTCGTCTCGTCGTCCGGACGCGCGTCGCTGATTGCGGGACGCGTTTTGCAAAACGCGTCGCGGGTCGTTGACACAATCATCGAAGTATCTTTTCCTGTCCGTATAAAGTCCCGACACAGCCCATCTAAAAAAATAAAAGAGCCCCCGAGGACGACGATTCGATGCGATACGATCCGTCGCACAACTTGAAGACATACGGAGAGGCGTCTCCAAGCATGTCCAAGAATAGCAAAACGGACGGCGATGGCGTGAGCGGCGCGTCGAACCTGGTTGCGATTCCTACGACAGGCGCGGCGCGTGATACGGCGTTGAGCAGGAAGAGGGGCTGTCACGAGAAGATGGTCGATGAGCACAAACGCAAGGCGAGCAAAGGCGAGCAAATTAGCACTAGGAACTACCTCTCGTAGTTGTTGTAGATGGCACTAAACGGTGACGACGAACACGAGCCAAAAATTTGAAATATTTGATAACGGACATTTGACTCATACTTAAACAAAAAAAGTACCCTTGCTGCAAAAGGTTAAGTGATTCCGCGACGGGGAATCGAACCCCGATCTCGACGGGCCTGTACTGGCGCCGTTTTTATCCGTGTTCGGATAGACGCGTCGTCATGGAATGACAGCGTCGCATACTGACCGTTATACTATCGCGGACAGACATTCGCACGTGTGATATACGTGTGATCGTCTCCTATCACGATGTTACTCGTGGATAGCTGGTTGGAATACGGTGCCGAAAAACTCCCAGTTCCCCGTATCGAAGCGTTGAATTTACAAAACTTACGGGACAAAATAATGCGCACGCGAACGACAGACAGACAGCCTGGATGTGGATGTGGATCGATCATCGATGGATGTCGAGGTTGACGTGAGGTTAACGACGGGCGACGACACAATCTGGATCGCGCCGTCTCACGTCCGTCGGGGAGTGCGTCGACGAATAAGAAGAAGAAGAAGAAGAAGCCGAACACCACCGAGAACACGCACCGCGTATACACATCGTCGTGATGAGCAGCAGCGCCTCCTGTATCGCCGTCGCCGCGAACGCGTCCACCTTAAAGAAAAACGTTATCTGCGGAAAGATGAACAAGAAGACTGGTGTTCGTGCCGCCGCCGCCCCGAGACTCACCGGGGTTCGTCGAGACTCGGTCGTCGCTCGCGCCGCGGCGGGTAACATTATGAATGAAAACGTCGGTGACAAGCCGGTGGCCATCGTCACGGGCGCGTCCTCTGGTCTCGGCTTGTGGACGTGCAAGGCGTTGATCGATAAGGGCTACTTTGCCGTCATGGCGGTGCGCTCCAACGAAAAGGGCTTGCTCAAGGCGAACGAGCTCGGTTTCCCGAAGGATTCGTACGCGGTGATGAACATTGAACTCGGAGATTTGCAAAGCGTGCGTGATTTCGCGCAGTCGTTCCGCAGGTCCAAGTACGTGAAGAACTTCCAAGCGCTCGTGTGCAACGCCGCCCTCTACTTGCCCAACGCCACCGTGCCGTCGTACACCAAGGATGGGTTTGAGGAGTGCGTCGGGGTCAACCACCTCGGTCACCACTTGTTGTCTCTTCTCTTGCTCGATGACCTCGCCAAGGCGCCGGATCAAAACATGAAGCGCCTCATCATCGTCGGGTCGGTGACGGGCAACACCAACACGTTGGCGGGTCAAGTGCCCCCGCGCGCGGGTCTTGGCGACATGTCTGGCTTGAAGAACGGCTTCAAGAATAGCGATCGCAACCAAGGGGCGCTGATCGATGGCACTCGTTTCATCGGCGCCAAGGCGTACAAGGATTCCAAGCTTTGCAACATGCTTGACATCAAGGCGTTCGCCGAGCGCTACGGCGAGTCGACGGGTATCAAGTTTAGCACGATGTACCCGGGTTGCATCGCCGACAGTAACCTCTTCCGCAACCACACCCCGTTCTTCCGCTGGTTATTCCCGATTATTCAAAAGAATGTCACCAAGGGTTACGTGAGCGAAGCCGAGGCGGGAGAGCGTCTCGCGTCCATTGTGTACGATCCGCGTTACAACGAACAAGGCGCGTACTGGGCGTGGAAGGGTGGAGGCGACCAACTCTGGGACAACTACAACAATAACGACGACTCGACGAGAACGATTGCGTTCAACAACAAGCCGAGCCGCGAGGGTAGAGACATGGCCAAGGCTCAAGAAGTCTTTGACATCTCCACCGAACTCGTCGGATTCAAGCCGTCCGCTCTCGACGGTTTGTCCAAGAAGTTTGATCGCATGATGGCGTCCAAGTAAATTTTGCGTCTAAAAGTCTTTCTTCGACGAATGACGACGTATACTTCTGTACCACCATCAAAATTCAAATCATTTCACAGGATGATGAAGCCTGTTCTGTTGAGAGATCATCGTGATCAACGCTTCTTCTCCTCACTCGTTTTTTACCGCGAGTCAACGCAGCGAACAATTTCTTTTTCGGTACACCGTAGACGTGTCATCGATTTTTTAATAAAAAAGTATCACGCACGGATCGAATGATGAATGAATGAGAGATGTTGAGAACAACTATTCTGCCTCTTTAAAATACAACCTCTTTGTTTTTACCACGATTTTCGCTCTTCTTCTTCTTTTTCCCTGGTGGATCTTCTTCTTCTTCATCATCATCATCTTCTTCATCTTCACCTTCGGCGACGAAATCGTCATCCAAATCGTCACCACCAGACTGAGGACGACGTTTTTCAGAATCCAACGATGAATGTACTCCAACAACAGCCTTCTTCTCACCACCACCACCGCTTATCGCCTTGAACGGCGCCGTACAGCCCGCCGCAAAGTGTCCCTTGCCGCCGCATCGAATACACGTATCATCCTTGTGCGGACAATCCTTCACCAAGTGGTCCTTCGCCTTGCAAATCTTACAACACCCACCATTGACATACACCCCTTTTTCGTTTCTCGGACACGATCGGCTCAAGTGTCCCGTCTCCCCGCACACAAAGCACTTGGCGTGCGCGTAATTCGTCCACGCTTTATCGCAGTCGTTCGCCGAGTGATCCTTCGCCCCACAATTATAACATGACTTTTCCCCTCTGTGCATCGTCGCCGCCCCGCCTTTGACTTTACGACAGTCCCGTATCGTGTGTCCGGTTCCTCGACATCCGAAGCACGTCAGTTTACTCTTCCATATGCCCCCGTTCGACGACGGTCCGCCGGGTGTTCCTCCTCGTCCGCCGCCGCCACGTCCACGTCCACGTCCACGTCCGTGATGAAATCGACCGCCGCCTCGTCCGCCGCCGCGTCCGCCGCCGCGTCCACCATCGGGACGTCGCATCTCGCGTGCGTACCACGCGTCTCCTCGTTTCCTTCCGTCCAAACTCGACCGACCGACTCGTGAAAGCGGTGTCGATGAGTGACGTAAAAGTGCCGCGTCAGAGCGCCGCGTCGCACCGAATCCGAATCAACGAATCCAATGTCGACGCTCGAAGCGCTCATCGCGACGTGCGCGCGAGCGCTTCGAGGACGAACATCATCGGCTTCTTCTTCTTCTTCGTCGTCGTCGCCGTTGTGTGGACGCGACCCGGCGTCGGTCAAGGCGCTTCGGGACGTCGTCAAAGCGGTTGAACGCGTCGCGTTGGTTGACTTTCCAGTCGAGCTGCGTCGATACGCCGCCGGTGACGACGGCGACTCTGACGCCGCCGGTCATCGTCGTCCTCGTCCTCGCGTGCGGTTCCTGCGGGTGCACGCCGAGGAAGATTTTAGCGTCGGAGCGTTCGTCATGGATGCCGGGGCGTGCATTCCGTTGCACGATCACCCGGGAATGTCCGTCGTCATGCGTTGTTTGTTTGGAGCGTGTCGCGTCGTCGGGTACGACTTTGAAGACGACGATTTCGACGATCGTCTTCGTCTTCTTCGTGGTAATGGTGGTGGTGCGTCGTACGGTGTGCGTTTGGCGTGCGATAAGGTTTTGAAAGCGTCGGCACTGGACGTCCAGTCGTCGTCATCCTGGCCGCCGGCGCACGTGTTACACCCGGATTCGGGCGGAAACGTGCACAGTCTCACGGCGTTGAGTCCGTGCGCGATATTTGAGGTCCAGACGCCGCCTTACGCCGTCGGACGCGGGCGCGATTGTCATTACTTTGAGATTTGTGACGGCAGTGACGATCTGGTGCGGCAGCGGGTGCGAGAGACGCCGACGCCGGCGGATTTTATCGTGTCGAATTTCTGACGCCAAAAAATTGAGTTGAAAAAGTTGAACAGTTAGTTGAATGTGTGTGTGTGTGTATGTGTGTGCGCGTGTGTAGTAATACAAAAGCAGCAGCAATTTACCTAGACAAACTCAATCTCGTACTTTGGATCGAGTATGACGATGGGAACTTGAACGTACAATGGCGAACCGCGACCACGCCAGCCGTTTGGAAACGCTGAAGCCATTTCAGAGAGAAAAATCTGCGTCATGACGACGGCGAGCGAAATCCCTGGGCATTGGTGCTGACCCATGCCCCCCGGAAAAAACGTTTCGGCGTTTACGACATTCTTTGCCGCTTCGGCGGTTCCCGGAACGAAACGTTCAGGTTTGAACGCCTGAGCGTCTGGGAAATTCGCCTCTTCGCGAAACGGAATTCGCGGATCCGCCGTTAAAACGTACCCAGACGGAACGTCGTATCCGGCAAAGACGCGCTCGCTTGGATTGACGCGCAAACCACCCGCCGTCTGAGGCATCACGCGCAGGCTTTCTTTCGCCACCGCCGCTGTGTACTGCATCGCCATGATGTCCGAGAGCGATCCCACGCGTCGACATCCGTGCTCGTCGCAGCACGTCTGATTAAACTCTTCGAGCACCGCGCGTCTCGCGTCCTCATCGTCACCGAGCAAAAGTAACGAGTGGCCCATCAACGCGGCGGCTTCGATGTACGATCCCCAAACCATGAGCACGCACGTCGTCGCGATGCGTCCGTCGTCAAACGGCTGACCAAACTCATCTGTCGCTTCCGAGTACCGCTTGTAAAAATAGTACCGCTCTTCCTCGAGCAGTCCCGCCGATTTCACCCTGCGGTAATCGTCTCGCACGTACGTCGTCAATTCTTCCAGCGCCCTTTTCCCAGCCTTGAACTCTGGCGTCCACTTTCCGAGCGAGAGCAATCCGCCGTTGTACGCGAGCATCGCTCGCTTGTACTTTGCCTCCGGCACGTGTCCGCAGAACAATTCAAAGAGCAAATCGAGCGAGAAATCGACGCACGCGCGTCCGGGCGCAAACGTAGACTGTTTTCCTTTGGTAATAGAACGCACGAATTCACGCGTGCGCGCGCCGATGACGGGCGCGTACGCCTCGAGAGCTGCACGGCCAAGCACTCGACCGAAATTTGCACGCGTCGCTTGATGTTGCGCTCCCGACATTCGCAACGCGCCGTAATTCGTGTGCAGCTCTCGAAACGTTTCGGGCAACGCTTCATCCGCAGGAAGATCACCCTCAAACGTCATAAACTCCCGAACTGACTCTTTCGAGCCGAAAACCACCGCCGGTTTGAAAAACAACGCTGTCTTGAACACGTCGCCGTACTTTTGGCGTCTTCGCTCGATGAACCCATTCGCGTCGCCGAGGTACTCGAGCGTCTCTCGTACGCCAAACAGACCCACCCGTCCAGGCGGGAGCGTCAATCTCGATTCCCCGCGCACGCGTTCCCCGATCGCTTGTCCGAGATCGAATACACTGTCGCTGAAAACTGAAACGTCATCACGTCTTCTTCCACTTGCCCGGTATCCTCGACAACGACGACGACGACGACGATGACGACGACACCCATTGTCGAACCGCGAAAACGACGCACCCGTCGTCGTTTTCGTCGTCGTTTTCGTCGTCGCTGAACGCATCGTCCAAGGGCGCTCGAGTCGACAGTGTCGTCGGCGTCGCAAACTGTCGAATAAAGTGCACACGCGAGTCAAAGGTCATCAAAATGAGAAAAAACCGACGCGACGGTACCTCAGTCTGCGACGTCGCCGATCGACGGCAGAGCGCGACGACGACCGTCGACGACGGGCGATGACGATGACTGACGAGACCGGAGACATCCCGGGTCGCGTGCGACGCATCGCTCGACGAACGCTCGCGGATGCGGGTGTGGATGACGAGGTTGTGGACTACGCGTGTTCGTTGCTCGAAGACGCGCTGGAGGAAGCCGGGGAAAACGCCTCGGAGTTTGTCGAGGATGCGACGAGCGCGTTGACGCCGATACTCGAGGAACACGGGGTCGGGGAGGAGGCGGTGCGGGCGATGTGTGCGTCGTTGGTATCTGGGTCTGGTTCTGGGTCAGGCGGGGGAGACGCCGACGCGAAGTACGCCGCGGGAAGGACCAATGGGCACGACGACGATGCCGTTCCTTTGACGTCGTCATCATCTTCGCTTCTGTTAGATTTGCGTGGAATCATCTTGGCGTACGCGGCTAAAGTGCTATTACGACCGACGAATCTGGCGTTGCGTAAAGGTGCGCGTTACGGTGTCGTCGGTCATAACGGTGCGGGTAAGACGACGTTGTTGAATAGAATCGCGGCGGGTGATATTGCCGGATTTCCGAGCGATGTCAAGTGTGTCTTTGTTCGTCACGAGGTGTTGGTGAACATGAGCGTGAGCGTGGTGAAGTTCATGGAGGAGGAGGCGGATGGGTTTGGAGGCGCCGGCGCAACAGCTATCGAAACGAGCCTGCGATCCGTCGGCTTTGACGACGACATGATGAAAAAATCCGTCACGGAGCTCTCCGGCGGTTGGCGGATGCGATTGTCGATCGCACGAGCAATGTTACAAAAGGCGGATCTCTTGCTTTTGGATGAACCGACGAATCACTTGGACGTGAGCGCGGTGGAGTGGTTGGCAAAGTATCTCACGTCGTTGCGCAAAGACACGACAGTTTTGTGCGTGTCGCACGACTATGATTTTCTTCGCGAGATATCCACGCACATCATACAGTTTGATAAGCAACAACTCGCGACTTTTGACGGCGGATTTGACAATTTTAGGGCGCAGCGACCGAATTTGGTGTTACCGAGGATGAAGAAGGATTTGGTGGATGAAATTGTTTCGCGCGCCAACGAAACCGGCACGACGGTGGATGCTGGACAGTCGACAGAGAATGGTGGACGACGCCGTCGCGCAGCGAGCGAAGCGAACCGGTTGGAAAACACCGCGGGGCTCGTCAATGCGATGCGTGGAAACAGCACGTCAACAGCGCTCGCAGGAGGCGCGAACGGTCGGATGAGTTCGGCTCGCGCCGCTCGAGAGCAGCTGAGCTCGGCAACGATTGTGTTTCCCGAACCCGGACCGCTCGACGGTATCAAGAGCAAGACGCAAGTCGTCGCGCGTTTGCAAGATTTAAGCTTTGCGTATCCGAACAATCAGGTTCTCAGTGGGGTTTTTGTTCGCCTGTACCTCGGCAGTCGAGTCGCCGTTGTCGGCGCCAATGGCGCGGGAAAGACGACATTGATGAAGAACATCGTCGGCGAACTCGAACCGACGGGTGGGAGCGTATGGAAACACCACAACTTGCGCATCGCGTACATTGCGCAGCACTCGATGCATCACCTTCAAGAGCACATGGACATGTCGCCGAAGGAGTACATTCAAACGCGGTTTTACCAAGGTAGAGACAAGGAGCTGGCGAAAATGTCCACCATGGCGCTCACGGATGAAGAAAAGGTTGAGCAGCAGTCGAGAGGAAGTGTGAGCGAAATCCTAGGTCGCGCGGTGAAGGGTGGTGAGCTCTGCTATGAGGTGAAAAAAGTCGGTGATCGACCCGGGGTGACTCACTGGGAGCCGAAGCGCTTCTTAAAGGCGTCTTACGTCGTCAAGATGTGCAAGAATTACGACGAAATGATGAAGGCGATGCAGAGTGGCATGGACATTCGCCCGTTGACGAGCGATGAGGTGTACGCACACCTGACGGACTTCGGGATTTCTCAAGAACTCGCCGATGGGAAAATCAAACGCATGTCCGGAGGTCAAAAGTCTCGTCTAGTTCTCGCCGCGGCGATGTGGGTCAAGCCGCACATCATCGCGCTCGACGAGCCGACAAACTATCTAGACAACGAGACGCTCGCGGCGCTGACGTCAGCTTTGAAAAGGTTCAAGGGTGGTGTGTTGACGATCAGTCACAACGCCGCTTTCGTGGGCGACGTGTGTACGGATACCTGGCGCGTGTACCAAGGCAAGGTGACCTCGAGCGAGGATGAAGCGAGAGGAGTAGGAGCGAGCAGAAAGGGCGGCGCGCGAAGACGACGGGCGGTCAAACAGGATGCGGAGAAGGACACCGAAGACGCCGACGATACGAACGCTACGATAACGACGAATGTCGGGAAAGATGATGTCGAGAGAAGCGTCACAGCCGTACTGACCAGCCGTAAGACTGCGCTCGATTTACGTTTCGAGCGAGTGTCCATGTCGGTGAACGGCGCAGAGCTAATCAAAGATTGCACCATGGAGCTCAACATCGGTAGGCGTTACGGCCTTCTCGGGCCAAACGGTTGCGGGAAATCGATGCTCCTCGAAGCCATCGCCCGGCGGGAGATTGAGGTCCCGTCTCACGTGGATATTTACCATTTGCGAGAGGAAGCGGAACCGAGCGATCATACAGCGCTGGAAGCCGTGGTGAACCACATTCGAGAAGAAGTGCAGCGGCTGCAAAAGATTGAGGGCGATATATTGACGAGCAACGGCCCGGGCGATGAGCGCCTACAGGGTATCTACGAGCGCTTAGAAGAGCTGGATCCGGCAAAGTTTGAAGTCGAAGCGGCAGAGCTGCTTCATAACCTTGGGTTCGACAAGGTGATGATGCAGCGTCAGACAAAGGCGCTCTCCGGTGGATGGAGGATGCGCGTGTCCCTCGCGCGTGCGCTCTTGGCGTCGCCGGCGTTGCTGCTTCTGGACGAACCCACGAATCATTTGGATTTATCGGCGTGCGTTTGGTTGGAGGAGCACCTATCTCAGTACAAGAAGTGTCTCATTGTCGTTTCGCACTCGCAAGATTTTCTCAACGGCGTGTGCTCACACATCATTCGCGTGACGAACAAGACGCTCAAGTACTATACGGGAGACTACGACACGTTCCGACGAACCCTCACAGAGGAAGAAATCATACAGACGAAGCAGTACGAAAAGGAACAAGCCGACATCAAACACTTGAAGGAATTCATCGCTTCGTGCGGAACGTACGCCGACAAGATGAAACAAGCCAACTCAAAGCAAAAGATTCTCGACAAGATGGAAGCCGCAGGATTGACTCCGTCTCCAAAGGCGGAGAAAACGTTCCAGTTGGAGTTCCCAGAGTGTGCAAAGCTCGCACCGCCCGTTCTTCCCTTTAAAAATGTCTCGTTTAGATATCCGAGCGCCGCGCCCGAGCTCGGGATGCTTCTCGAGCACTTGGAATTCGGAGTGGATTGCGATTCTCGCATCGCGCTCGTCGGTCCGAATGGTGCGGGGAAATCAACCATCCTCAAGCTCATGACTGGAGACATCGACGCGGTCGAGGGCGAGGTTGGACGCCACCATCATCTGAGCATCGGACGGTACCATCAACACTCCATCGACGTGCTCGATCCTCGAGCGACGCCCGTAGAATTCTTCGCCGGAACGTACTACGAGATGCACAAGCCGACGGACGAGTGGAGATCCTATCTCGGCAAGTTTGGCATCACTGGGCGCCTGCAGACGCGTCCGATCGCCGAACTTTCAGATGGACAAAAGTCGCGTCTAGTATTTGCGATGATTTGCCTCGGTAGTCCAAACATGCTGTTGCTCGACGAGCCTACGAACCACTTGGACCACGACGCCATCGACGCGTTGGCCGACGCAATCAACGGTTACCAAGGAGGTCTCGTGCTCGTGTCGCACGACTTTAGGTTAATAGATCGCGTCGCAAAGGAGATTTGGGTTTGCGAAAACAAGGGCGTGTCGGTGTGGAAGGATGACATTCGAGCGTACAAGAAACATCTCGCCAAGGCTGCCGCACAGCGCCACGGCGGTTCCAGATGATATCGCCCGGCACCAGTTAATCTAGTCAGAAGATAGAAAACAAACGTCTTTTGATGATTTACACAGTAGTAATTGTAGTACCTAGTAGTAGAAGGAGTAGCAGCAGCAGGGACTACACGGCCCATTACAATCGTCGTCATCGCTTGCTCGCCAACGCCGCCGCTCCGATGACGGCGAGTCCAGTCGCCGCGAGCGCCCCAGCCCCAATCAACCCATCTCGCATCAACGCGTTCTCCGCCGCCTCCCTCAACGCAGCTGCCTGTCGACACTCCGGGTCCTCTCTCAACGCCGCGAACGCGCTCTCTCTCGCCCCTTCAAAATCCTTCAGGTTGAACTTCGCGCACGCCAACAAAAAGTACCCGTCTCTTTGCGTCGCGCTCTCCCCGAACGCCTCCTTCCACCCATCCTCTCTCTCCGCCTCCACGCACGCCGTCAAAATTTGCACCGCCCGCGCGTTGTACCTCTTTTCTTTCGCGTGCGCGAGCGCCCAAACCATCCTAAACCTCGCCGCGCGCACGTCTTCGTCCGTCGCTCGACCGTTCTTGTGTGCGCTCATCGTTTCACCGTACTCGCGCACGGCGTCGCTCACGACGTCGACATCCGTCTGCGGCAACGCAAAGGACGACGACGACGACGACGACGACGCGTTACCGAGGACGATTCGTTCGATGGAATCCGCGACGCGTCGAAGGGCATCCATGGTGCGTGTGTTTCGCGCGGGCGCGTTCTCTCGTAAAGCGGTTCGTGCCCACCTCTTACAACTGTGGGCGGTGCTACATGGAACCCACCGCGTGAGTCTATTACGCGTTGTTCACGCTCGGAACGAGGAGCGAAGAGCGCTCTTGCGGGACGTCGTCAACGTTTCGTCGGTTTCGTCGCGCGAAGACGACGAGGAGACCGCAGGATAAGCCGAGGGCGACGAAACCCGAGGATTGGCCGCCGAATCGGCGACGCGCGTCCGCCGGGGCGCCGAGTCGCGCGCGGTTCGCGACGCGACGCGAGGCGCGTTTGGAGAGGATTTGCGAACCGTGGTGGTCGCGGTGATGGTTCTTCCCGACACCGTGAGATTCGCCCTCTTTGCCCACTGCGACGGATTGGCCCGGGTTGAGCGTCTCGTTGCGGTAGTACGCCGTCTTCATGACGGATCCTTGGACGCAAGGCGCATCGGCGGATGGTGATTCCGACGGTTCCGTCACGATTGGGTACACCGACTCGAAGAGCAAACCGCAGGTGCCGAAACCGTGATCACCGATGCGACCGCGCTCAATCTTAAAGAAGCCTTGTTCTCCCCACTCGGGACCGTACGAGTTTTTGAGTTCCCAATACTTAACGCCGTCTTTCGTCTCTCCCCATCCGACAACCAAGGCGGCGTGATTGATCGCCTCGATGCCTCGTCCGAGAGGATGACAATCATCGAGCATGATGACGCCGCTGCCGTAAGCCTGGAGCTGGTTGGCGTTGATGCCCACGGCAACCGGGCCGCGTTCGTAGAGGGCGCGGTAGAGCGGTTCTTCGCCGCCGATTTGAGCCAAGTCGCACATCGCTGGGGTGTCGTACTTTTTTGGCACTGACGCGATGCACTGCGCATCTGGGTCATCTTCTCTGCGTCCCGGGGATGCGGCGTCGTAATCGCTTCTTGTGCTAATCCCTCGGTTGGTTCCGATCCATTCATACGCCGTGTACATGTTGCCCGTCGCGCACCCGTGATCGATGCCGTCGCACGCCATGAGTTGCTTGACGCTCAACTCGGGGGAATCTTCACCCTTGTTAATCACCGCGATTCGGCTCGCGATCGAGTCGACGGTGACAAAGGCCCAACACGATGCACACACATCATCCTGATCGTGCACTTTACCCACGACGTTACCGTACCCCTTTGGCGGGGTTCTCCACGAAAACTCCGCCGGATACTCGGCGCCGCCGCCCAACAGCCCCGTGGAGTCGCTCGGCATCATCTCCTGCTTGGATTTAAACGCCGCCGCATCGACGCCTACCTTTGCGACTGCCATATTCACTTCGTCTTCCGACGCGTTCTCGTCGGCTTCCCCAACCCCCAGGAACGCCGACGCCGATTTTTTCGACCTGTACGTCAGCGTCGTCGTCTCAAACTCGCGCTCGGTGAGATCGGCAAACTTGGTCTCCGTCTTTTGGAACTTCTTCGTCGGGTCCAAGTTGTGCGCGTTGGCCCGCATCATATTCGCGTAATACACCGTCTGTCTCCTCAGGCTCGTTTCGCACGCCGCCTTTGCGTCTTCTCCCGAGCAGTACCGCTTCCCAAAGCGTTCGACGAAGGCTTGAAACTCGACTTCGTGTCGCACCCCAACCAACGGCGTTCGCGCGTCCCCGACGTCCCGTCTCGTCCCGCGCCTTCCAGCATCCACCCCATTCGCCGTCACCACTCCTCCCGCCAGCGTCAGCATCCCCACCAGGGAGACCATTCGCACCGTCGCCGGCGTCGACGCGGTCGACCGTCGTCCTCGTCTCAACACACCGCATCGCTCGGCATCTTCACCGACGTCGTCACCCTGTCGTCGTCGTCGCCGCCGTCGCGACTGACCGCCACCATCACCACCACCACTCATCGTCGTCGTCGTCGAACGAATATCCTCAACGAAACACCCACCCGCGTCGTTCGTTCCCCGTCTCTCGTCGACGGCGCCGTCTCTCGTCGACGACCAAGTCGCGCAATGCGGGAGGGTGTTGACGCTCGACGCGACAAGTACCGGGTGTAGAGTGATACTACTTAGTAATATTATGTATTAATGTAAATACACAAACATCATATAATATGTAACAGATACACCAGTAGAGTGGTGTGAATTTCGTCCAGTCGTGTCTGTTTTTTTCAAACCCGCGAGCGTCTGTCACTTCTGTCACTTCTGTCTCTCTGTCAGTGGGTGCGTGGGTGGGACGACGGGCGTGATGACGGGCGTGATGATGACTGGCGTCGTCGTCGTCGTCAAAGCGCGACCGAGTTCGTCGCGCGAGAACGCACCTACCACCCGTCGTCGTCGTCCTCCCGCCCCCCCGTGTGTGTGCGCGGATACGCGACGAACGCGGATTGATCGTACCGGGTGGGTCTGACCTCTGACGAAACCCGCCTCGGGGTTCCAAGGTGTGTTGGATTTTCAGATTTTCAACTGGAGAGAAGACCCACCGCCCCGCTCCCGATGGATGAAGATTTGGCGCTGGCGCTGGCGCTTCAAGCGCAAGAGGAGGAATACGCCGGTGGTGGTAACGGTGGACGACGGACGTGGAGCGGGGACGCGTCTTCGTCCGATGAAGATGAAGAAGATGACGACGAAGACGAGGAAGATGAAGACGAAGCGCGCCAGAGGAGTTCAACGAGGATAAGCGCGCCGCGAGGGGAGGTTGTCGCGTGTAAAGGAAACGGCAACGGTGGTAACGGCGACGACGATTCGAAACGAGCGCGAGGAACGCGCGATGGACGGGCAATCATGGTTCGATTGATGGAGCTGGGACACGTGCGCGCGGGCAAAGGGGCGTTGACTACGACGCTTCGTAAAGCTGTCGTTCGCGCAGATCTCGAGGAGGACGGACGAATCGTTTGGAAAAAGACAAAGGGCGACGTCGCGTCACTGCTTTCTGCCGGGGCTCCGGAGAAGAGGCAGCAGCGAAAGCCTCGGGAGCGCGAGGAAAACGAGGCGGGTGACGCCAGGGAGGAGGGCGAAACCGCGCCGACGCCGGCGCCAACTTCCACGCCGCTCACGGATGAGGAACGAGACGTCGTCGTCGAGACGCTGACTTTCAACACAGTGAGTGAATTCAGGCTCGCCGTCTCGCGTGTCGCCAACCCGGAGCGCAAGGTGGACAACGGTTGGGATTGGGTCAAGTTTGAAGGCGTAAAGCTCGGCGATTATAAGAAGAAACTGCCTCCGGAGCCCAAGCCGGCGCCCAAGCCGCCGCGACAACCGCGACAACCGAAAGTGCCGACGCCGAAGAAACGCAGAAAGAAGATGAATGACGACGACCGCATGTTTGCCACGTCCATCGGTACGGTGCTTCCGGCGCGGGAGAAGCGCGCCAGTCGAAACGCGTCAAAATCTTTAGTTTTCGCCGACGTTTTGAATGGAGGTGGCGATTTGCAAATGGTGACGTGCGAAAAGTACGCGTCTCGCGCTACGCAGCCGTTCAAGGTGACCATCACCTCTGCCGCTGAGCTCGTGATGGACTTCCACGCGCACTTGTGCAGCGACGAAATCATCGGATTCCTTGGGGGCGTGTACGACACAGATGAGAAGACGCTGCGCGTCACTCGCGCGTTGCCGGCGCGGCAGTTGAAGCAAGACAACGCGGGTGTCGAAGTTGAACTCGACCCGGAGAGCGTTCCGGATATCGTCGAGACGCTCACAGAGAGTGGCGAACGCATCGTCGGCTGGTATCACTCGCACCCAGTCTTTGCGACGCATCCGAGTCTTCGCGACATTGAAAACCAAGTCAATTATCAAGCGATGTTTGACGACGGCGATGGCGATTACGCCGCGCCCTTTGTGGGCGCCATCGTCGGACCTTACGACGTGCGAAACGACTCAAAAACGAGCGATTTGCGCATGTTTCATTGCGTGCAGGTTGACGATGAGCCCGAACCGTACGAACTCAAGGTTGAAACGGCGGGATGCACCGAAGTTCCTCCGCACGCGCTTCGCGAGATAAAAATTCTCGCCGATCGCTTCAGACTCACGTCCGGGAATGGGTCGAAAGACGACAACGAGACACCGCAACCACTCGCGCCGATCGACACGAACGTCACACCGTTATCGCTGACCGAACACTGGAGAGATGGAACTTCCCGACTCGATAAGTTTTCATCTTCAATTTCTGCGAGGTGTCCCAAGTCGTGGTCAAAGCAACAGCGCGACGCCTACGTCGGAGGCGTCATGGCGTACCTTAAATCATCGTGGGGTCTCAGTTAGCATTGTATCAATAATTATGAATCGCTTCGAATCACATTCATTCTCGTACGGACGTACGCAACGAAAGCTAATTTTGTTTCTTTGATCGCGATCGGGTAGTCACGCGTGGTTGCCTCCCACCAGAAACGGTGACGCGCGCCTTGTGTTTCATCACCGACGAAGCCGCGTCCACGGTGAGAAAGAAAAACACGAGCGCGCAGCCAAACCACTGCGCCGCGTTCAAAGAGTTTCTAGGATCTCTAAATACCGAGTACACCGTCGAGAAAATCTTTCGAGTCGTCGTCACCGTGGTGAGCACGAGCACGTCAAACTTTGTAATCAGGTAATAAATGAAATTTTGTCCCACGGCACTCGCGAACGAGTATACGAGCACCGCCCGCGAGAGCTCCTTGTGCACCCCGCACGCCGCGACACCACTGATGAGCTGACCCGTCGCGATCGCAAAGCCGAGGGCGACGAGCATACCGCTCAGATTGGTGTAAAACATGCTCTCGTACATGCTCGGTTTCGCGTTGGGCGTCTTTGGATTGAGCGCCTTTGTCGTCCGCTTCACCCGATCTTGCAACCCACCGGTGACGGCATCCATGACGAGCGATAAAAATATCAGCGCCAATCCGTACGCGCTATCGTTCCCGCTACCACTCTTCTTCGCGTCTGCGGCGAGATTAAAAATCGCCACGCCGAGCGTCACGAAGAACACCTGCGCGTACTGCGCCACCGTAAACCGTCTTCCGCCGAGCACTAACCCACCAATCATCACCGGCACCATTTTACACGATTTACCCAAAACCTGCGTCGGATACGACACGTAACGCAGCGCCTCGTTGCTCGCCGCCATGGCGAACGTCTGCGACGCTCCGCTCTTAAATATCTCCCCCTTTGGCGTGCGGATCGCCTTCGCTCCCCTCACCGCAGTCCTCGTCACCACCAACCCGACGCTCGCAAATACGACGTTCACCCCTCGCTCGCACGCGAGCACGAAAAACGTCGCCGTGAACCGTCGTCCACCGTACGTTCGTTTATACACATCCTCTTGCGCCAAGGCAAAGTATGAAAACGCGGCAAAGACCCCGATGACACCGAACGCGCACTCCAACGCGCGTCTTCGCAGCGCGCCGCGCGAATCATTCATCGCCGTCGCCATCTTCCTCAGAGCCGTCGTCGTCACGGTCTCACGCGTCGAACGAACGAACGAACGAACCGACGCGCGTCGCTCGTGGATGTTCAAGAAAACAAGATGGAACGAACCCGAGGTGGGGCGACGCACCCACTGGCAAAAAAACGACGACGACGGTTCACAAACCAGAAACCGACCCAATGGGTCAACTAAAACTGCTGACTCGGCGCTCCCGGGTTTGAATCGGACCCTCCCACCAGTTTTGAGGTTTACGAACCGTCGACTTTTTTATATGTGTGTGTGTGATTGAACGCCCATCGCACGCACGCCGCCAACGCTGGAGCGAAGCGCTCGAGCGCACCGCACACGTCGACGGGACGACGGGACGACGGGACGCGGTCTCGTGTAAAGCGCGCGAGCGCACACCGTTTCGACTCCGACTTCGACTCCGGCTCCGACGCGCTCGGTGCGTCGAACCGAGGCGCGAGACGACCGAAAGGCGTCCGGTTCCGACGAAGGAAATATTCCTTTGTGTCTTATCGCGAACGGCACGCACCCATCCGTCCACCGGTGTCCAACGGAAGCGCGTGAGTGACGATGCGTCCGGTTCCGACGCCCGGATCGACGACGACGACGACGACGCGAGGGACGACGAACAGAGCGACGAGGTTCGGGGGGAGACGCGCGGAGCGGGGGAACGCGCCGGGCGAACGATGGCTCGGGGAGACTGGCTCGGGGAGTTGCCGACGAAGCGCGGAGGCGCGGGCGGGAAGAGGAGGCGCGTGTGCGACGCGTGGGTGGTGGTTGATGCGAAGACACGCGTGTGATGTTCATCAGCGCGCGCGGGGAAGGTTGGGGCGGGGGGCGATTGCGACGGTGAAGAAGACGCGGGCGGTGACGGATGTGGACGAAGCCGAGCTCGCCGAGCTCGCGGACGCCGCGGTGGATAAAGCCACGGCTACGGCTACGGCTTCAGTGGTGGATGATGTTTCTGTTGCGCCGGTGGTGAGGTCTGATTCGGTGGATGTCGGCGGTGCGGTGGTCATAGAGGAGGCGGCGACGGCGAAGGAGACAAATAATAGCGTCGGGTTCGCGTTGGGCGTCGCCGTGGTGGTTGCGTTGGGGTGCGCCGGATTGTTGTTTCGCGAAGACATTGGCTTTTTGATGCAAAGTTTCATGAGCTATGTCGAAGGGTTGGGTCCGCTTGGATACGCGTTGTTCCTAGTCGGTTACGTCGTGTTGGAAGTACTGGCTGTCCCGGCTTTTCCGCTGACAATGTCCGCCGGCGCGTTGTTTGGCAACGCCGCCGGGACGCTGCTCGTGACCTCGGCGGCGACCATCGCGGCGGGGATTTCGTTTCTCATCGCGCGATACATTGCGAGGGATAAGATTGCAGAGATGGCGGAGAACTACCCCAAGTTCAAGGCGATTGATCGCGCTCTGGGTGAAGACAGCCTTCGAGTCGTGGCCATCATGCGTCTGTCTCCGTTGATGCCCTTTGCGTTGAGCAATTACTTGTACGGACTCACTTCGGTCAAATTCAAGCCGTACGCCATTGGCTCGTTTTTCGGAATGATGCCCGGAACGTTTGCCTATGTTTCTGCGGGGAGCGCGTCTCGACAAATCGCTGAGGGCGCCATCAGAAGCGACGCCATCTTATCCACGCTCTTTGGCGTATCGCTTGCGATTTTGAGCGCGAGCTACGTTGGTAAATTGGCTGCTAAAGCCGTCGCCGAAGAAACGGCGTCTGCGCGAGCGAGCGATCCTCAAGAATCCTAGCCGCCTCAAAACTAGCCGCGAAGACATCTCACACGCGCTACTCAATATACTTTAGACACGCAAAACAGAATAAGGAAGATGTGAAAACACGTAATTGTAAAATGATTTCCGATTTGACAGAATACAAAGAAACCAACAAGTACTAGTGCTGTTACGTTACGTATGGTGACGGCGCCGATCTCGCGATAATGATCAAACTGCGTTTGCTCGTGTTTCCAAGAGCGAAGCCTTCTCCTCCTCTCTCGCGCTTCTCTTGGCGATTCTTCTAAACGTACGACTAACCAGCGCGGCGCTGAGCACAGCGCTTAGGGCGATTGCCGTGATGTACCTAAGCTTCGATGCGTTTTCGCTGTTTTCTACGGTTGACACGTTACGCTCCGCCGCTCCCGTCTGCGCCGAAGAGGCGAGGGAGGCGCGATAGCAATCGCTGCAAAACACCGCCCCTTCGACGCAATCGTCAACGTGACCGTGAGCGTCCGGAAGGACCGGGTAGACGCTCTCAAAGTACATGCCGCAAGTACCCATACCCTCAGAAGTCACCGGTCCGCGTTCAAGACGGAAGTAACCGTTCTCGCCCCACTCTGATCCAAAACTATTCTTCAACACCCAGTACTTGATCACTTCGCCATTCGGCATCGTCTCTTCTCCCCAGCCCGTGAGCAAAGCCGCGTGGTTGATGGCAGTATACATGGTGTCTCGCGTATGCGGTGCCGGAGGGCAATCCTTCATGCGAAGAATACCAGAATCATAGAGTTGAAACTTTCTGTTCGCGTTGAGTCCGATGGCAATCGGGGTTTTTTGTAGGGCTCGCATGAGTTCCTTTTCGCCACCAGCGAGCGAGAGCTCGCAGTAACCGTGGACGGGAGACACTCGTTTTGCGTCAGTGCTCGACTTCACGCATACGTTCGTCTGGAATTCATCCATGGTGACGCCATCCTGAAAGTGCATCTCTGTCTCAAAGTGAGGCTCCGGTCGGAATCTCATGTCTACACGCGCCTGCGCCGATGCGCTCTTCGCCCGCGAGTCGTCATATGAGAGTCTTTCGACGGCAGCGACGTCCTTTTCAAAGTCCTTCTTCGTCAAGAGCCCATTTTTCGAGCTGATCCACTCAAACGCGGTAAACATGTTCCCCGTGTCGCAGCCATTGTCAAATGTGTCGCAGTTGATGAGCTCTTCCACCGCCAGTTCCTCATGCGACTTGGTGACATTGTTGATCACATTGAGGGCTTCTAAGATGTCCGTCGATACGAAAGCCCAGCAAGATGCGCACTCTGGGTGCTGGTCATGCACTTGACCCAGGACGTTCGGGTAGTCATTCCAGTCGAAATGCTTTGGGAAACGGTTCGACGGTGCACGCGCACCGAGCTTCAACTTGTCCACGAGCCGATTCACGGCAAGTCGAGCCGTCTGGTGGTGCATAGCAAAGCGCGACATCGGTCTCGCCTTGTAATTGTACCGAGACTTCATGAAGTCATCCGTATCAATGTCCGCGAACTTGTTCACGCGCAACTTGTACGTCGACTCAGATGCCTGATTGTGTTGCGCCACAACGCGAGAGTTTCTATGAAAGCTTTGCTCGGCTCGACTCAACGCCGCTCGACACCCCTTGACATCCTCGTGTCTTCTCTGACAATAAGTCTGCTTCGTCTTCCCGTGCAGATGCATGTAATGCTCAAACTCAGTCTCGCTCACAAAGTTTGCTGCGTCCAACCGCTGCACTGCGCCGAGCGACGCCTCGCGTCTGCGCTCCTCCTCGAAGAATCGACTCCTCTTCGTGTTCAAGCTCGCCATCCCCCTCTCCGCGCCCCACCGCATCTCCTCAATCGCCCCTAACCTCTGCGTACCCACGGCGTTCTCCCCTTCGTCCAGCGTCACCGGCGCGCACGCTCCCACGCGCGGTCCGCAATGGGCGAACGTCAAGATCGTCAACACCGTTCCGAGCGTCACCGTTGCCGGCGTCACCGTTCGTCGAGTCCGTCGACATCCGCGTGTCGATGCTGTCGTCGCCCCAGACGCGCGCGATCGTTTGAGGGCGTTCATCTCAGTCCCTGCGTCGGCGTCAACCGCGTCCGTCGCGTTGTCTCGAGCGGTGGTCGCGGACGTTGGTTTTAGTGTTGGGGCCCTCACCCCGAGTCACATGTCCGATCACGGCTCTCGCATGTAATACTTTAGACGTTCAATGTCTGTATAGAAATTATGTTCACCTCGTTTCAAATGTGTCAAAAACCAAGACTAAATGGGTTAGAAAGAGACACGATACGGCGTATCAAACGCCCACTGAGGCGTCAGTCAGTCCTCGCGCCTTGTCATCACATCGTTCGCACTTCGTCCACGGTTTACCACCGATCGAATCGGCACACGCGGTCGCGGCGCGAGGCGGTGAGTGCACGCGATGCGCAGCGCGAGCGAACGCGCACCGCTCGTCGCCGGTGGACGAGGCCCCGGACGAGGGGATGCAGCACATCGAGGATACGGCGAATGTTCTGGCGCCGATGTTGGGGAAGGTTGGAGTCGTGCACGAGAAGGCCGAGCGAAGACGATGGAGCGAAGGTGGTTGGCGGCGTTGATCGCGCTCCTCGGGGTGGTTTTGGCGGTGATGGGACGGCGAAATGGAGAACGAGGAACGCTGAACGCGTTCGAGGGCGTTGGTGGAGGATGGGCGCCGAGCGCGCCGTCTGAGAGGTTGCCTCGTTCGCAGTCCCGAAAGGGTGTTATCGCAGAGCCGTGGGAGGATGAACGTCTGAAAGAGCGACGAGGAGGGGATCCCGGAGGAGAGAATGGGATCGATTTAGAAATGTTGAATGAACAATTGTCGGGTTCGGTGTGGGATTTCAACGATGCGAGCCCGTTTGCGACGATTGGGAAGTCGAAGGAGAAGGGAGGCGACGCGCGGCGCGCGGCGCAGCCGTTGCCTGCTTTGGGACAGACGTCGTCGTCGAGACGCTCGGATGGGAAATCAGACGTGGCTGAGGGAGAATCGAGATCGAAGGGCGCTTCAAGAGACGGCGACGTGGGCGTTCGGTCGTCGTCGTCGTCGTCGTCGTCAAAGACTGGCACAGTTCAGAGCGGGTTGGCGTTGAGCGATGATCAGATTTACGACCCCGCGTTCGTCGATGACGAGTACGAGAACGGAAGAAGATCGGGCCGCGAGCTCATAAAGAGGTTTTTAGATCCACCGCTGCTGAATTCGACGTGGGACACCGGGCGCTTGCGTCGACTCGGTCGTACGCTCTACCTGGATGGGAAGCCTTGGCTCATGCGCGCGGTGTGTTACTCTCCCGTTCCTGTCGGCTGGGATCCGGACTGGTTCGAACCGTACGGTGACTTTTTCACGAACGATTACGCCGGCATCTTTGAAAGAGACTTGCCCTTGATGGCTGCAGCTGGAGTCAACACTGTGCGTATCTACACGTTGAAGTTCTCAAAACGTCATCGTCAGTTTTTTGACTTGGCGCACGCACATAACATTTCAGTCATGGTAGGCTACGACTTCGAGGATGGGACGAAGGACTTCTTCAACACTGAGGAAACCATGATGATTGCGCAGAATAAGCTGCGCAAACTGGTGCGGTCGGCAAAACACCCTGCGGTGGTCGGCTGGATTGTTGGGAATGAGTTGAACGGGCCTTGGAACCTGTACGTGTGCGATAGCGAACTCGCTGAAAACTTTGGCGTCGGCGGCTGTCAATTTGGCGATTCCGTTGAAAAGTTGATGAAGTCGGTGAATATGTTATGTGGCGTCGTGCGATCGGAGAACATGCTATGCGGCACGGCTCTCGCCAACGTGAACCTGCCGCAGACAAAGCAGCACTTGGTCGGCGGACAGCTATGGGGAGGACTAAGCTGGATCAAATTGGCGGATCGCTACATGGATCAACTAGACTTTTGGGGGGTCAACTTGTACACCCGTCGCTATTTTTCGCCCATGGGAATATTTCAGAGATTCCACATTGTCAGCAAGCGTCCATTTTTGATCACAGAGTACGGAGTGGACGCATATAGCTTAAATCCGCAGCTTGAAGGCTTAAATGGCTACGAAACGATGGGAACTGAAGACGAAGTTTCTCAGGCAGATTGGTTAGGTACGATGGTGGAAGACATCGAGCGTCATGCGACGTCATGCAAAGCGGGTTGCGGAATCCGATTCACCTCGGGTGGTGCCATTATGGCGTGGGTTGACGAATATTGGAAAGGTAAGGCAGTGACCCCGGTTCCGACGGACGATGAGAGAATACCAACCATCACCCGTGTCTGTCCTTCTCTGAAAGAATATTTGCACTCGCCATGCGGTTACATGTCTCCGACGCAGCCTGATTTGTACGTATCGGAAGAGTGGTTTGGGCTCATGGCAGTGAAAAAGAAATGTAGCATAAACAAGGTCGATTTGTTGCGTCCTAGAGCGGCGTTTTTCATGCTCAAGCTATTATGGAAGGCAGGTGGAAGCTGTACAGTCTTCCATGATCGAGCGTTGCCGCGCGCGTACGATCCTGATGTCTATCCAGACTGTTCCATGTCTATGAAGAATTACCACAATAGAACGATGCACCTCTTTATGCGTGCTGAAGCTGAAGCTTTTCATGGGATACAGCTGACGCCGAATCAGCAAACTCCGATATTCGCTCACTTTGAGAACTTTAGCGCTATCTTGACGCATCCAAAAGGCGTCATCAACCCAGTGTCTACAGCACTGCAGAGTACTTTCCTCACGTGCCATCACATGTCTCAAATCAACAGGAAAAACTCAGATCTGTGTCCGGGTGCACCCGAAGTGTTCACCGACGTAGAAAACTTCATCGCGATCGAGACGAGAAAATTCCAACAACCTGGTGATACGAGCTGTCCGCAAAAAGAAGCAGTCGACGCGCTGAAGTTGGAAGTTGAACTCATGACGGTCGTGAAAGCGGCATTCGTTCTGTATCTCGCGGTGTCGCTCGCGCTACGTTGGAAACTCACATCTAGGTATTTGCGAGATGCTCTTCTGGCGCTATCTCGTTCAAACTTTCTTATTGTGAAACTGTTTGTTAGAGATTCGCGAGACGTTTCAGCGACGCACAGTCGGGTCGAACGAATTCTCACTTCGCCTGCAAAAGACTCGAGATCCTTGCGACTCAGTCTTGAATCAGAGCCGAGGCATGACAGAAATGCAGAGAAACCTTCGCTGACACGACGGGGACCAGAACCATCAGGAAGCACATCTATTGAGCGCAATGTTGAAAGGTGGCGTGGACGTATTTCTCCCGTCATTGACACCTTTGGAGAGCTGTTCGGCTTTCAGCAATCGTCAGAAGTTGGCGGCAGTCGTGAGAACTGTGCTCGAAAGATTTCAAAGCAGCTTTGGAACTATTCATCGAGGCAAAACGCTCCAAAAAACAACGTAGATGACTGGGCGATCGATCAACTCCATCGTAAGATGTTCAAAACGTACCAGCGGTATGTCAGGTACACTGGTTTCGACGCTTCTCCTCGTGGCGCTAATACTTTGGCTTCGAATATGGACAGAGCAAATAGCGATGCCAAGCTGGCGCAGCTCGTGTTGTTCGAGCTCATTCACGCAGAGAGCGCGAACCTCAGGTTCGCTCCTGAATTCATGGCATTTGTTTTCAATCTCATGGCGAGTGCTGTCACGTTGAACGGATCGTCTGTGAAACCAGTCTCAGACGCTGGCTTGTCGTTTGAACCGGGCGATTTCGTCGACATCATCATCAAACCGCTGTACGATTTGATCGTGCTTCACTTGAGAAGTACAGCCCCACTTCACCTTCGTTTGGGTTACGACGATATTAACGAGACGTTTTTGGACATGAACAAGGTTCGTATCATGCTAGAACCAAAAGCTGACCGTGGTTCGTCGCAGTACGCGCGATTTCGAGCTTTCATGCGGACCGCTTCTTCCGACAAGGATTCTGTTCAAAGTCTCAAAAATATTTTCAAGAAGACTTATCGCGAACATCTCGGTTGGGGTACGGTTTTTCTGAACTTCAATCGGCTGTTCACGCTGCTCGTACTGCTCTTGCATGCTTTGGTTGTCATCGCCTTCTTTGGCATTAAAGATATGTTGAAGTTCTCTTCAGCGGCTGTCTCATGCGCTTTTATCGACATCTTTATCGAGGTCAGATGTCTGTTCTTCGACAGGTTTGAACTATTTCACAGTCGAATCGAGTCTATGGGTAGGCTTTTGCTCGCGATGATTATATTGGTGTCGAATGTTGCGCTTTACAATGGAATGGTTGAATGGTCAACTTTCGCCGCCATGGGGTGGCCTTACATTGTCTTGATGGTGGGAAACATTTTCGGCTATCAGATCACTCGAGCGAACGTTTTCGATCACTACTTCACGGAGAAAGTGAACAGCACCGTAAACTTTTCGCAGAAGAGAACATATGTTCTAATATGGCTTCTCACCTTGGCTCTCAAACTCTCTCTGGATTACGTGCTTATGGTACATTCCTTGGTCGCACCGACAAAGGCAATTTTGCAGCTTGATTTATATTGCTGGAATTATAACTTTTCCGGTGTCGACTGCGACACTTACGATTATAATGAACTATTGCCAGAGTCCATCGTGGAGATTATTCGATTGTCGCGACGATTCGGCTTCAAGACGCTCATGGTTGTCGAGCGTTGGCTTCCGAACGTCATGCTGTACTTGAGTAATACATTCTTTTACTTTTTACTCATGGTTGGGACAGGAAGTGCGTTGCAACACCGACGTAGTGTATCTAGAGTTGAAGACTGGTCTGCAACCGTTTTAAAACTGCCGGCTGGTGTAGCATCCTTTGGTCGAAAGTTGATCGCTTCGGAAATGCCAAAGGAGCGTGAGCCGAACAAGGCAACAGCGCTCTGCACTCAAGCAGTGTCACCAACCTGGCGTACCTTTGCAAACGCCTGGAATGAAATCGTCAAGTCAATCAGAAAGCGGGATCTCATGAACGATGCTGAAACTGAGCTTCTGCTCTTTCGCACACTTTCAGGGGAAACATCACAAAGTTTCTTTGATGGCGAGTACATCGTCTTTCCAGTCATGCTTTCGGGATCGCTTTTCAGTAATATTGGTGTTCAAAGAAATGAGAAGATGCGGCTCGACTTTTCGCCCGCCATCGTTGCCCAGGCGCACGACATGATTTGCTATGTATTTGTGGCTATCCTCGGAGTTGTCGACGCGAAAGATCGGGTCAAGTTCACAGAGTTGATACAGTCGCTCACCGATCTCATTTCGTTGAGCGTCAGTGAACACTCGCGGGCCATCACATGGTTAAGTTACATTCGCCAAGCCATGTTAAAGATAACCAGCGCGTTTGATCAAGCGAAGAAGTCGGGACAAACGAGCGACACGCGTCAGGTTCGTGCGCATATCGAAGATCTCGTTGAGTACATCGCGACAGATATCGCAAAGGATAGAGAGCGTGAGGCTACCGCACAGATGCGAACAAATTCGTTGATTGTCCGAACGTGCGACAACCTCAAAAAGATTCTTAAATTGGACAGATTGGACAACCCGGCCGCCGCTCACGCTGCCGCTACTTCAAGAGACGGCTCACAGCTGCTGCAGCAGTTGCACCTGAATCTCACAACGGCGAACCCCGCTGGCGAACCTTCTTCTGACGACGCCAAGGACGTCCTGCGTTTTTTCATTGCCAGTCTTTCAGATGTCAAGATGCCAAACGCGGTTAGTGTGCGCGAGATGCCCATGGTGTCCACGATGACGCCCGTGTATGGTGAAGAAGTTCGCACAACTCTCGATACGCTCACGAGCGCGGTCGACGGTGAATCGGTGACGGGTTTCCGATTCTTGGTCAGTATGTCGCCATTTTCCTGGGACAACATGCTCGAACGCACTAGAGTGCACGTGGACAACTCCGACTATGAACACTTTTTCGATAGAGCGCTGCTAAACAAAAACACAGCTCTCTCCACTTTTACATCCGAAGAGGAGAGTCTTTGCGAGGAAGCAATCACTTGGGCCAGTTGTGAAGGACAAACTCTGTACAGAACCGTCAGGGGCTTCTCTTCATACGCGGATGCACTGCGCTTGCTCGCTCGTCTTGAAGGTGAACCTGAAGACGAGATTGAAGTTCTTGTGCGAATGAAGTACGAACACGTCATTTGCGCCCAGATTTACGGGGTGCCAGGTTACACTATGCGCGACGACATTGAAAAATTGGTAGAGCAGTACCCGCACGTGAAAGTCAACTACGTGAAGCACCCTAGCGCTGAAAGTCCAGGGTTTGAGAACGTCTTGATGGAGAGAAGTATCGACGGAAAGTGTCACGTCACTCACAGAGTTGCTCTTCCCGGTAATCCCATCATCGGTGAAGGGAAACCGGAAAATCAGAACAATGGCGTCATCTGGTTGCAAGGCGATTATATACAAACAATTGATATGAACCAAGATGCACATCTGGCTGAGGGTCTCAAACTCAGAAACCTGCTCGGATTGTTCAACATTAGCGAAGAGACGACGATAGTCGGCTTCGCCGAACAACTCATATCGGGCAAGCAAGGATCTGTGGCGCATTTTGCAGCCTTGTCCGAGACGGTCTTCGGGACATTCTTGCAACGGTATATGGCGTCACCGCTTGCCGTTCGCCTACATTATGGTCATCCTGATCTGTGGGATGGCACTTTTGTTCGAACCAGCGGTGGGCTATCAAAAGCGTCGAAACGGCTTCATCTTTCCGAAGACGTCTTTGGCGCGACAAACGTCATGCAGAGAGGGGGAGTGATCTCCTTCGCAAACTTCATCGCATGCGGCAAAGGGCGCGAGATATCATTCGATGGAAACATCCAGTTTAACCGTAAAATTTCGACCGGGAATGGTATGCAATTACTATCGAGAGATTTCCACAGAATGGCAAAGAGTATGGACATTTTTAGATGTCTTAGCTTCTTCTCATCATCTGTTGGTCTCTTCTTTTCTGAGTTCATGCTGTTCACATCAATGGGGGCTTTCGTGTTGTGTAAACTTATGATTGCACTTCTCAGCATCGAGACCTATTTCAACCAAGGCGATGCTTTCGATAACGTTGGATTCCACCAGGAAGTCGGTCTCGAAGTTTTGTATCCGTCGCAGTGGATGCTTCAAGCGAGTCTCGTGATGGCGTGGCCTGGATTACTGTATGGTTTTGTTTCCGGGGGCTTGGTCAATATGATCAAACGCTTTTACCATGATTGCACATCTGGAGCGTTCGTGTACCACATGTTTATTGCCAAGTCTCGAGGCGCTGCGATCGATTCATCTGTCTCGTCTGGCCAAGCTTCGTATAGAGGAACAAAGCGAACAATGAGCATGAATGCGTCATTTGTTGATCTGTACACGCAGTATGCAGATTCACACATCCTTCCGGCAGCGAGCATCATAGTTCAAACACTTCTCCTCACTGAACTCTCATCGTTCGGTTCACAGTACGTCTTCGTCATGACAACATGGCACGTGTGGATGGCATGTTTGTTTTGGATTTTCTCCCCTTGGTTCTTCCATCCGCAGACGTTCAAGGATGGCGTTCCTACTTTGAATTTCATGTCGTGGGTGTTTTGGCTCGACTTGCTCAATACGGAAAACCATTCATCTAGACCCGCACAGGGTAACTGGTGGGATTGGCATTCTCTCCGGATGAAACCTAATCGTGGTTTATCGCGGCGACTCAAATCGAATTACGTCATGTTTAGGGTCCTGCCGATGCCGCTCGTTGTGCTCGTAGCGAGCACGGCGACACTCCGAGTCGATGAAATGAATGGCTTACCCGTCGTGCGCAGTGTGGTAGTCATCACGTCGGGCGTTGCTGGCGTACTTCTCGCCGTGGTGTACTACATGAGCGCATCGCAAACGTTTATGTGGCCACAAAGGATCGTCGCAGTCGCCTCAAGGATGCGTCTCGTCAAGACTGAAATACAGGAGCATGTACTCGTACTGGTTTACAAAATGTCCGTACGAGTGTCGCTCTTCATGTTCCATCAGACGTTGTGCGCGCGATTATTTAAGTCGACGCTTGACGTGAACCTACGGGTTAACAAAGTAGCCTTTGCGATGACGGCGTATTTCATGATTGTCTTTGTTGTTGGTGTCACTGGCGTCATCAGCGACAACGCGCCGAGATTTTTTCGACAGATGTTGCGTGTACTGCGAGGTTTCAGTGACTTCGTCTACAAAGATATCGACGAGATGATTGGAATCTTGTTGCACTGCGCGGTCAGCATCTGCTCGCTCGCCCCGATTTCTTATATTCATGCAAAATTGCTCTTCAACAGAGCGTATGCATCGGTGCTGGCGGTAGAGATGCGAAGGAAAACGCTCGTCACAAACATGAACCATGCTGTATCTACATCTACGATACAAACATGGCTCCACTCTTCACGCATATTCATTCGAAAAGTACTTGGACTGCATAACAACGTTACAAAGTTCGCTAGGCCTGCGCCGAGCACAATCCCAGATTTAGGGGAGAAACTGTCACATGTCAGCGAGATCGTCTCAGAGAATGCGCGAGAGACTGAGATCAAGCGCCGACTCGAGCCAATTGCGACACATCTAGCCGACTTGTTTGGTTTCCAGAAGAGTGCGACGGATTCCACATTCACCGAATCACCAGTTGAAGTCCCTTCGAATTTGTGGAATAGCCTCGAAGCGCTCACACGATGGCTCAGTAATCTCATCTCTCAGAAGAGCGATGTCTTCGACTACTCGGTTGATTACATAGATCGTCACTGGAAAGATGTCGTCGGTGAACTGCACTCGCACTTGTTTCAGAACTACAACAATTGGGCCGCGTTCACCGGCATGGGTGACGCGGTTGCACTCGTTGCGAAGAAGAACAAAGACGCTGGTAGTGATTCGCTTCCTCTGAGTGCATTCATGAGCTCCAATGAAGAGCTTTGGACGCGCGGTCGACGCGAGGAGCTGGAAGAAGTTGCGCTCAACGCTCGCCTTCACCACTTGTGTTTGTGGTTCCTTCTTTACGGTGAAAGCGCGAATCTACGCCACATGAGCGAGGCTCTTTGTTTCCTATTCCATGCGACTTCATGTGCGGTGATGCTCGAACATCGGGCTCCTTCAGAGGATGAGCAGATACTCGTCAAGCCAGTCTCTGACGAGGTGATGCCATATGGAGAAAAAGATTTCTTGCGCTCGGTTGTCACTCCGATCTACCTGTTTTTGGAGCATGAGATTGCCGGGCGTGTGGAAGCACCTGTCTCTGAACGTGTCATGTATGACGACGTGAATGAGTTCTTCTGGCGTTACGAACGAATGTCTCGTGTTTTACCACCGGATGTACAAGGTGAGCGTCCTGAAGATGAGGCTGATTTTGTCGGCGTTCCTGAGACTATGGCTAACCTGCCAAGAGAATCCAGGATGTATGAACATTTGCGATCTGTCTTACAGCGTGCTTCAAAACATCCAGAAGGACCTGCCGGTGGATTGAGGTCGATTTTCTTCAAAACGCATCGAGAATCTTCGGGATGGCTCAGTATGTACGTGAACTTCAACTCGATCATCGTTTTCCACGCGGTGGCGTTTCACGTCACCACAGCAATCGTGTTCGCGCATGGATGGGACTGGTCTTACATAAGTACATCAATGGTGACACACGCATTGCTCAAGTTTGTTTGTGAAATCTCCATTCTCAAGTTCCGCAATTTGCAGCAGGAATCATTGGGAGATTGGTTGGTGACGATGACTCGCGCTGGTATGTACCTGACTGTACCGGTCTTTTACGCTCTCGAAATTTCAATCCGCGGTGATGGCAACGCGTCATACTACGAAGGTCTGGCTGCTGTTTACGCCCTCGCGAACAGTGGAATGATGAGTTCAATGCTCAATCAATCTCCGTACATCGGATCGGCCACTCAAATGGCGACTCCGATACGAGAACGGCTTGTTTACACGTTGTTTTGGATCGTTGTACTTGGAACCAAGATGACGTTCGGATACTATCTTCTCATCCTACCCTTACGCGAGGCAGTAAACGCGCTCAAGAAGGGTGATCTCTGCTGGAACAAGGAAAGCGATGAGTATACGTCGTGCATCAACTTGGAAGGCGACGCTCTCGTTCAAGCGCTGAAATTTGAACCGAAAGAGACATACTTTACGCAGGTGAAGAAGGATGCAGATGACTATGAAGATGATCTACAATTATCTTACTATGAGCCGATACCTGAACGTCGGCGAAGTCTTCTCGAGTCCCATGCAAGTCATCATTATTACGCTGACCCAAAAGAGTTTGATCCTTACAACGGACGTTACCGTCAAACACATGCCGCAGCACCACCTACATCCGACTTGGGCACACCACTTTCTCCTCTCGTATCAGATGTCTTCAAGAGCGCTTCTAGTTTTGTCAGACGCGCGAGCGGAACAGAAAAACTTCGCCTGCCAGCTCTCGGTTACATTGGTGAAGAGATTGAAGGTCAACTACCCGAAGCTTACTATGATGTGCATGCGTCACAGTTTTTGATGTCTGTGCTTGTCGTCACGCGGATGCTTCCAACGGTGGCTACATATTTCTGCGACACTTTCCTTTGGTACACATGCTACTCGTCGCTTTTTACGATTTTCCTTCAGTGGAATGGTAGAGTTTCGCACGCACAAGTGTGGTCAACCTTTTTGCGAGACTTCAAGTCAATTCCAGAGTCTTTCTGCAAGAAGATAATCAACCGAAGCTGGCCTAAACCAACAGTTATGAGAGCATCGGTCGGCGATGCTGATTCGCTCGAAATGAGCAATGACTTCGCACTGGATGGCAGTGACGCGGACAAGGTTATGAGAGAGCGTCTTCTCGATGATGCAGTCGCGTTGACTGTTGAAGATGTGCCGTATTCAGCAGATGTCAGCGTCAAAGACATGACCATTGACCCTGTCGACTTTTCGGTTCAGGCGTTGGATATTAAGTGGCAACACTTGTCCAGAGGATGGAATGAAATCGTTGACTCGTTGAGAGTTCGAGATCACATTACAAACAAGGAATCAAACGACTTGAAGTTCGTTTTCTTGAAGGGCCGAGATGTTGAGCAAATATTTGATGCACCTGAGTACATCATTTTCCCGCCAATGCTCACTTCTTCAGTATTCTCAAGGGCAAACTTTGACACTGGTAGCATGTCTCAATATCCGTTTTTCGAGACGACGCTGATACAAACGAAAGATTTGCTCTGTGTTCTCATGACCGAGGTGCTGCGAGTTGTATCTCCAGGAGACATGCGCTTGTTGATGCGCGTAATCACAGATATTGCAGCGATAGAAGGCGAGCATATGCAGCACCGCCGCCGCGACGATGTCCAGGGTTATGTGCAGTTGAGAGATGCGATCGTCAAGTTGCTACTCACTCTTCAGGCGATGGGCTCCTCGACGGAAGCTACGCCCATCATCGAAGATGAAGATGGTCAAGATGATGCGGCATCAGAGGGTGATAGCGATGAAGAAGAAGCTCAACTTCGTCTCCTTGGAGATGCTGCCGGAGCAGAACGCGCGAAGGTAAGGAGAGAGCAAAGACAAAAGCGTCGCGAAGCGAAAGCCATGCGAGATAAGGAGAAGCAACGGCACCAGCAGATGGTCGAGGCGATAAACCTTGAAATGAAATTTGGTTGCACAGGATTCATTCCAAAGCAGACTAGGAAAAAACTCAAAGAAAAGAGTGGCATCATGCGAGGATGCTTCGTAGTGCAAGAGAACTGGGATGATCAACCGGAAGAAGGAGGAGACGCTAGTGCTGTCGAGACGCGCAAGCGGTGGAAGATAGGTCGCAGGAAACTTATCAAATGGTCCAGCATCCAGACCGATGCGGACATTGAGGCTCAGTCGATCACACTCGCGGAAGCGCTCCATGAAATTCTCTTGGCTGTTAGAAAACTGTGCTCCTTCGCTATGGAACACGATAAGAAGTGGAGCAGTTCGCATAATAAGCGGAAGTATCGAGTGTCTCAGCTCTATTCACAGCTTCTTGAAATGGTTCGGATAGACGCATTGCGGGACCACGAGCATGTACGTGTTGTTTCTGCCTCTGCGACTCTTCCAACAAACCGGAAGATTGTGGACAGCCTTTTGGGTTCAATGAACAACATGAACCCCGGAGGCGAGCCGCGCAACCCCGAGGCGCGGCGACAACTCATGTTCTTTTCGAATTCTCTCAACTTCAGGAATTTGAAGGCACCTTGCAAATTGAAGAATATGAGATCTTGGACAGCTTTTACGCCATACTACGCGGAAGAAGTTTCTTACAGCAAACAGGAACTGACCAGACCGCTCGAAGATCAGAAAACTCTGTTGTCTCTCATCCAGGCAACGTATCCTGATGAGTATGAAAATTTCAAGGAAAGAGTTGGGGCTATAGGCGAAGACGATTCTAGTATACTGGAGAAACACTGGGAAGAACTGCGCGTGTGGACGAGCGATCACACGCAATCACTGAGTCGTTGCATCAGAGGCATATGTCATTACGGCACGGCCTTGCGATTCTTGGCTCGTGCAGAGGGGTACGACGAAGATCAAGTTGAGGTGATTGTTCGTGAGAAATTCGAATATCTGGTTTCTTGTCAAGTCTACGGTCGGATGCTCAGCGCACCGGAGAGATCGCCTGATCGGCAAAAAGCTGAAGACATCAATCAGCTCATTCTTCGACATCCCGAACTCAAAGTGTGCTTTGTTCAGATGCCGTCAGAAAAAGCCGACTCGTATGCTTCTTGTTTAGTGTCCTACGATGACGCCTCCAAGACTCTATCGATTGCTTGCAAAGTGGAACTGCCAGGAAATCCGATTATTGGAGAAGGCAAGCCCGAGAATCAGAATCACGCCGTCATTTTCAGCCGAGGCGCGTACTTGCAGACATTGGACATGAATCAAGATGGATACTTAGGCGAAGCGCTCAAAATGCGCAACTTGCTCGACGTGTTTGTCGAAGATGTCGTACTCGTAGGTTTCCCTGAGGTGATTTTCAGCGAAACCACAGGCGCGGTTGCGCAGTTCGCCGCCATTTCCGAGTTCATTTTTCAAACTTTCCAGCGTTTCATGACTTGGCCGTTGATGGTTAGATTCCACTACGGCCATCCAGACGTGTGGGATAAAGCATTCACGATGACGAACGGGGGAGTGTCAAAGGCGTCGAAAATTATTCACGTCGCCGAAGATTTCTTTGGTGGCGTGAATGCCATCGTGAGAGGCGGCCGGGTGTTGTTCGAAGAATTCATTGAAGTCGGCAAGGGTCGGGATATGGGTTTTACTTCTGTGAATGGTTTCGAGCAGAAGATTTCAGGTTCCGCCGGTACGATATCAATGTCGCGAGACATTTACCGGCTTCATCGTTCTATGGACTTTTTCAGAATAATGTCCATGTACTTCTCCGGTCCGGGTTTCTTCATCAGCGTGATGCAAACTGCTTGGTGTGTCTATCTTTACATTCTCGTGCACGCAAGCCTCGCCATCGCAGACCTTGAAATTTATCGTGTCTACCGTTATTTCAAGATGACAGAAACTCAGACGACTCTTTCTCTGTCGAAAGAGGAAGGTGGTTACTACAACTCTATTTACGCCATTCAACTTGGTTTGCTCACCGTTCTACCGCTCTTCTTGAAAATGATCATGGATAGAGGTTTTAGAGACGGCATTGATTATACCATCAACTCTTTGTTGCGCGGTTCATGGGCTTTCAATATTTTCGCCATGACTACAAAGGGCTACAATTATATGGTTGGTCTATTATTCGGACAAGCGCAGTACATCGCTACTGAACGAGGCTATGTTTTGCAAAATGCAAACATGGTGGTGCTCTACGGCTTGTACGCAAAATCGCACCTCTATTTTGGTATGGAAGTGTTATTCCTACTGATTTTGTTTCACGTGAACACGGTGCTGCCTAAGGCACTCTTGTACTCTTGGTCGGTGTGGTTTTTCGGAGTTTGCGTCGTCATCGCACCCTGGTGGTTTTCTCCCCAGAGCACCAACTTGTACTGGATGCAAAACAGTTGGTCAGACTGGCGCAGCTGGCTCGACGGCACGTTCGATAAACCGAAAGTGGCACACGGCTCGTGGTCCGCGTGGCACAAAGCCATGAATGCAAATTACCGCAACCGGATCGGTAGTTTCTCCAAGTTGGGTATTCTATGGATGAGCGGTTTCGGTCGTCTCATTTTGTTCCTCGTCATCGTCGGTTCGTTGCACGGAAGCGCGCTTTACGACGGACTCTCGCAGCTTGAACAATTTCAGGTGAATGTCCATCGAATTACGTTCGCGACTGGTCTCATGACGTTCACTTGTACTCTTTACGGCATGGCGTTATCTTCAGAGGTATTCTCTCGCGAACGCTGGCTCGAATTTCCGAATCAGCTGTGGAAGATTAGCGTCTATCGAGGTCTCGTGCGCTTTGGAACTTTTATGGTTTGGAACGGGTTGTACTTCTTCGCCTTGCATCAAGAAGGCGGAAGTAACACGCCGGAACGAACTTGGTTCATGACAACTCTCAGCGCGTGCTGCGCCATTTCCATCGCCATCGAAGCCTTGTCGCTTCTCAGCGACAAAACGGTCACATCCTTTGGAGAGTCTATGTTGACAAATGGAGAAGAGTCATCGTTTTGGCGACGCTCATTTGTCTACAGATCGCGGGCGCTCTTGTCGCACGCGCGCAGTGTTGCTGACTTTTGGTTCAAAGAACTCGACAAACTCATGGGTTTCATGATTTTCACGTTATTGACGCTATTATCCTTACTGCCAGTCGCCACGATACAAACCGTTCTCATTTGGAACGAAACGTTTAGCGACATTCTCATCAACAAAATCAAAGTCCAAGACACAGTAACGTCCATTTTGGACTAGCCACAACCGTGCGATAACCGGTGAAACGCATTCGTCGTTAGATTGTAAATCATCATTAGCATTAGTTTATTACACCGAATGGAGGTGTACGTACAGTACACTTCAATCTCGTTTGTCGCGAACGCCCGATTCCCTCACACCGCTCAAAGCGCTCAACACGTACGCGAATAAGACGACGTTGACCGCGATGATGGCAAACATGCCTGCGCACGTCGCTCGACCGCTCTCCGTCGCCAAGAAGGACGTTCCATACACTTCATACGCCGCTGGACACACGGTCCGCAGCGTCGTTTTGTACACGAAAACCGGCGCGCCGACGAGCGACGCCGTGTACCAACCCAACCTCGTCAGCGCCGTGCGTTCCTCTTTTCGCAGCGTCCTCGCAATCGCTGGACTCGCGTCCCCGCCACCCATCTCGAACGTCGACGAAGACGACAACGACGAGCACAACCGATAGGTTCGAGCGAATCCAATCACCCTTCGAGTCGTCCACCGAGAAAGAAGAGCACCGCGAGCACGACGAACGCACCCAACGCTACGAGCACCGCGAGTTCTCTCTGTGACTCTCTACTCGTTGCCCTCGATCGCGCCGCCAAGTTTGCCGACCGTTTTCCCCGTTCAAGCGACGCAAACTCTTCGTCCGCGGGCGTCCCACGCTCTAAACCGACGAGTTCGCGGTGCGCCCGTCGTCGTCGCGCGCCCATGAGTCACGCGCGAGTCTACGACCCAGAGTCGTCAGAAGAAGCCACACGAAGCCCACGGGCGTACGAATCCCACTTCGTTCCCGTCGACGCGCGCGCAAAGACGATCATGTCGGACGAAGAAGTGTGCGGCGCGGAGGACGAAGCCGGGAAGACGAAGGGCGCGAACGACGACGAGGAAGACGACGACGTTTTAGGACGTAGAGTGGGTGATACTGCGAGTGTTGATGAAGATGAAAAGCACGTCGAACGACGGACGAGAACGACGACGACGTCGAGCGAACTCGAAGGTCTCGAACGAAAACTCTCGAGTAAGGATTTCATCATGGAACCTGAGTGTTTGGATCACGTGAAGCGGTACATTGCGAGCGGAGGGGCGCCGAGTACGGCGATCGAATTGTTGAGTGAAAATTACCGCGGGTACGCGGCGATGACGTCTCTGGCGGCGCATTGGTTGAAACTGACGGCACCGCCGAAGCGTGGTGCGAACACGAGTCCGATAAAGGTGAGCGCGACGATGGCGGGGCAAAGAAACGGGGATGCAAACGAAAGCACTCCGACGGGGGGGATTTCAGCCGCGAACGAACCGACTTCGTGCGAAAAGGTGGAAGGAGACGCTTCGGCGAATGCGACGGGTGGAAACACGACGTTTGACGAGATGTACTTTTTGGAAACGCTCGTGAGGGAGAAGTTTGACGCGACAATGGCGGATCGCGTGTTCGAAGGGCGTCCTCCGGCGTGGTTGGATGGAATTTTTAAGAGCGAGCGAGGACGAGCGCTCTTGTTTTCGCTCGCAGAATCCAACCCGAATTGTTTGTTGATTTCTTGCGCGATTCAGCACGCGTGGCAGAGGGGGATGCGGCACGAGGTTCGTGCGCTCGGACCCGCCGCGGCGGCCTACTTTAGCATTTTCCACGAGCTCCTCGCGGATCACGTGAAGAATATCGTCTTGGCTGGAGACGACGTAGTTCGGCGTTCAGATGCCGAGGCGCGCGTCAAGAGCATGTGCTGTCAATCCATCGGTACATACGCCTTTGGGCAGATGATGCTCGCGTCATTGGCTCGCGGAGAAGTTGAAGACACCGCATCGGAGTCGGCGCGTGCATTGGCGACGAGGTTGTCGCAAGAGATTGAGGAAGCCGCGGCTGGGCTTCACGGAGCGGCGGCAGTGCGACGACTCGCTCCTTGGCTCTCGGCAACGTCTGAAGACGCGAACGCGAAGCGTGCTACGTCTGATTTACTCCAAGCGCGACCGGTTGGCGGAAGCGCGTCGGACGTCACGCCCAGTGCCATGGCTGCGGGTGATCTGAAGAAGCTGCGTAACTTGTACTTCAGCGATGAGAGCAAGCCGTCGGTGGCGCCACTTCGTCACCCAGATGTGCTGTACAATCTCATAACCGAAGCCTTCAAATGGAACCTGAGCGCAAATAGGCAACGCGACGCATGTTTTGACCTCATCGCGCTCGCCGTGAGTGACGAGACTATCAGCGTCGAGAGCGTGAAGAAGGCGCTCAACCAAGCCGTAGAAGTGGTTGAAGTCGCAAAACGCGGCGAATCGCCCGACAAGTCTAGCTTCGCCCAGGCGATCGAGGTGCCGTCTGCCGCGGCTGGAATCATCGCCACTGTGCGTACGGCGTTGACGAACGACGAGTATCATCGCATCGTGCAAGTCGGCAACACGAACGCGTTATTCATCGAAATGTTAGGAGACATTGCTCGCAAGCACGTCGCTTTGCAGGCGACGGTGCTCGAAGCCCTGAGTGCCATCATCTACACCTGCGGTCGCTCGCACGGAGACGAGCTGGTGATATCTTTGCTCGATCTCGGCTGCGATCTCATCGCGGCGGGCCACGTTTTGCCCACGCTCGCGGCGGCGAGTCATTCGTGGAGCTTTTCGCTCGAAGCTTCGCAAATGCGATACTTCGCCAACGAAGTGCTCGAAATCGCTGGTCCGCCGTACAGTCGAGACTTTGCCGTCGTGCTCATCCGTCTTTTAGAGACGTCAAACTCGCGAAAGGGCATGTCAAAATCTGTAGATGAGTTCGTGGAGGAGATCCGGCTGAAGCGGCGCGAGTTCAAGCCAGCTCTCGGAATTGAATTCGTAAACACGCTCGAGTACCTGTCGCGTTGATGATTGTAGATGGACACCTCTCGATTTCGTCTGACAGCTGGAGATTGAGAATTAGGATGCATGGTAATTAAAATGATTCTCTACGTTGTGTACAAAAATTTCTTCTTGATGACCATTTAACGACCCATTCTGCGGCGCAAGAACGAAGGGATGCCACCGCGCGGGGCGGCTTCCTCCGCCGGTGGAGTGCGCCCACTGCTCGGGGCGGCGCCGTTCGAGTCGTTCCAACCCATGATGGGTTGGCGACCGCCGTTGGAGCCGTTCGCGGAACTGTTTTGAGCCACTTGGCGCGGAGCGGCGCCGGTACCTTGGTTCATGCCGGCAGAGGGAGAGAAACCAGTCGCAATGAGCGTGATGGAAACTTCACCATCCGTCGCTCTGTTACCATCCTTGACGACGGCGCCAAAGATGATGAGCGCAGACGGGTCGACGAGATCGTAGATGACTTCAGCAGCTTCGTTGACTTCGTGCAAAGTCAAATCGCTGCCGCCGGTAATGTTCCAGACGATACCAGTCGCGCGGTCGATGCCGAGATCGAGGAGCGGGGAAGAAATGGCGGCTTCCGCCGCCTCTCTGGCGCGGTTCTTGCCGCTTGCACGACCGATACCCATGAGAGAGGAGCCCGCGTCCGCCATGACGGCGCGGACATCGGCGAAATCCACGTTGATGAGACCCGGGAGGGTAATAATATCAGTGATACCACGGACACCTTGACGAAGAATGTCATCAGCGAGAAGGAAGGCGTCTTGCACGGGCAAAGAAGCGTCAACCGCGGCGAGAAGACGGTCATTCGGAATGACGATGAGGGTGTCGACGTTTTGACGCAAACGTTCAACGGCCTCCATGGCTTGGTTGTAGCGTTGGCGACCTTCAAACTTGAACGGCATAGTCACGATACCGACAGTTAAAATACCAGCGCTCTTGGCGACTTGCGCGACAACCGGAGCGGCACCAGAACCGGTACCGCCACCCATGCCCGCCGTGACAAACACCATATCTGCCCCAGAGAGCGATTGCTCAATCGCAGATCGGCTCTCTTCCGCCGCTTTTTGTCCAATTTCCGGGTTTCCTCCCGCACCGAGACCGCGCGTGAGTTCCGCCCCGATTTGCAAGTGGTTGCGCGGATCAGCCTTGGCCGTTTCCAACGCTTGCGCGTCGGTGTTGACGATCCAAAACTCCACGCCGTTGATATCCGCGTCCACCATTCGGTTCACGGCGTTCGATCCACCGCCACCAACGCCCACAACCTTAATCGTCGCCGCGTTCATCGACGCCTGCGTCGTCACGCATCTCTGCGCTCGCGCGTTCACAGACTTTTTCGTCGTTCGAAGAGACGTCGGTCCTCGCAGCGTCGCCCTGCGTGGTCGCGTTTTTTTCAAAAAAAAGATCATCCAGCGTCGTCAGTCCACTCGTCCGTCGTCGCGTCCTTCCACCTCGACGCGCGCGCGCGCGCGAAAAAACACATCTCGCCCCATCCACCGACCGCTCGTCGTTCACGACACGCGAACGATTTCGTCTTCGCGCGGGCGCAGATCCATCTTTTTTTAAAAAAAATAGACGACAGCGCGGCACCACGCCGCGTCGCCCGAAATCAAATCAAATCAAATCAAATCAAATCGCGTGAAATCCATCCGTCCACGCCGTTCGCATCGCGCGCTACCCACCTCGAGCTCGTCGTCGCCTTCATCGCGCGCATGCTCGTCGTCGTCGTCGTCCGTCGTCCGTCGTCGTCCCGGTCCCGGTCCGAGCGCGCGACACTCCCGTCGTCGCGACACACACCGCCGCGCCCGCTCCGTCGTTCAGACAGCTGCGATGTGGTGATGATGTGATGATGATGGTAAAAAATGAAAAAGAAAGTCGAGTCGTGAACCGTCATTTCTACCCCATCAGGTGTATCCTTTTCAAAACACACACGTGTACGCACCTAGTGTACTCGTCTCTAGTGTACTCACAGTACGTGTATTAGATGAGTAATATCCGCACTCGTACTCCAAGTGCGTACGAGTTTTAACAACGGTTTGAACGACGAAGGCGTCCGTCGGTTGACGGTTGACGACGACGACGACAGAGGCGCGAGGACGGACGACGACGGAGGCGACGGAGGCGACGGGTCGCTCGCGTCCGGGACGACGACGAATGTCTCCCGTGGACGGTGGGGGCGGCGACGGCGGCGGCGGCGTCGGCGAAGAACGCTCGCCGAAAGATGTTGCGTCGAGTTCAAAGCGAGTGATGGAGATGAGCGCGAGCGAACGACGGGCGTACGTGCGAGAGCTCGCGCGACGAACGAGACGGACGACGCCGCGCGTTGTCGATGAAGAGGAGGAAACCCGCGAGGAGGAGGAGGGGGTGAAACGAAAAGGAGGGTACGAATGGGTAAAGCCGAGGTACATGGAGTACGAGCGACGCCGACGCGAGGAGAGAATGCGAGCGGCGAGCGGGAGTAAGAGTAAAACGACGACGACGACGACGACGACGACGACGACGACGGGTGGAGCGCCGGATATGAGCGAGGAACGACGGAGTCGATTGGCTGGGAGACACTCGAGGGCGGTGGTGGAGGCGGAGGCGGAGGCGAGACGCGCGCGGACGGAGACGTTTTCGCCGAGGACGCACGCGCGGGAGCGAAGAGAGACGACGACAACGAGTGGTGGTGGTGCGTCGTCGTTGGATGCGCTCGCGGCGCCGAAGACGGCGTTGTGGGAAAGGACGGCGAGCATGAAGGCGGCAGAGGACGAGGCGCGATTCGCGGAGAATTGTACCTTTGTACCCAAGACGGGGCGAGCGCCAAAGTCGGCGGCTTTGGACAAGCCGGCGAGCGAACGGTTGTATAAAGACGCGGCAAAGACGAGGGCGAATCGGGAACGGATTCGCGCCGAAGTCGCGCAATCGGAGATGGAAACTCTGACGTTTATGCCCAAGACGACGACGCGGAGGGGCAAACATGTAGGGCGCTCGGATGGCGACAATGGGCAGAGTCTCAAGCCGCTACACGAACGCATCGACAAAGTGCTCAAGGACAAGGAGAACGCCATGCAGGCGGCGCGCACGAGACTTGAAGACGAGCGCTCGAGAGATCACACGTTTAAACCGACGATTAATCCGACGAGCGCCATCTTAGCCAGGCAGCGCGACGAAATCGCGAGGGAAATGGGCGAGGACGGCGATTATAAATTTGCTCGGCGACGGAGGGATTGGATGACGGAGGGATTGGATGACGAGCTCACGTTTACACCGAAAATCACATCCAAGAGCGCGAGAGTGGTGGATCAACTCGCGCGTGACGGTAAAATTGGTGTCGGATTCCTCGAGCGTCAACACGAATTTCGCGATAAGGTGGCGAGACGCGCGTCGAAGCACAGCGCGCTCGAGGATGAAGAGTGCACGTTTTCGCCAGATATTGGCAACGCCGAGAACATTCTTCGTCAAAGTCGCCACGCACATAAACTCATCGAGACTCCTGAGGAGCGCGCCGAGCGTCTGGCGTTTGAGGACGCAGACCGAAAACGCACTGGGCAACGCGAACGCGAACGCGAGTACTACTCGCAGTTTACTTACGAGCCTGAGCTGAATGAGAAATCGCGTCGTCTCGCGCCGAACGCGACGGATTTATCAGACCTCGTATACGACGAACGCAGGGAATTGGCTCGCAAGCGTGCGCACGCCGAAAAGGCGCGAGAGTTTGAAGAGGAATACACGTTCCAGCCAAACTTGAACGAGTCAGCCGAGGCTCGAAGAGCGAGAAGTACGAGCGGGTACACTATGGATCTCGGCGTCGGAGGTGACGCCGTAAGCGCCCGCATTCGAATGTATCAACGCGAGAAAACCGATGCATTGGAAAATCTCCGTCGAAGAGCGTCTTATCGCGAGCTCGAGGAGTGTACTTTCCATCCAGAGACGATTTCAGAAGCTCCGGGTTCGATGCGCATTCCGTCCTCGTCGAAAGTCAGAGGCATGGATTCGTTCCTCCAAAAGCAAGCAAAGGCGCGCCAGCTGGAGGAAGAGAAACGCGAGCGATACGCCAAGGCTTTCTTTGAAGATTTGGACAACTTTGATCGAAGACACCGGCGCACGATCCCGGAACCGTTCAGCGTTGCCGAAAACATAGACGAGAAGGAGGAGCGACGACGCGTGGCATTGGAAAAGGAGAAGCTTCGTCGCGAATTGGAAGGGTGCACGTTCACGCCAGAAACAAACTCCCGCCGACTTCAGAATAGAATTTAGATTTATTAGCTACCACCAGTGTCCTATGTATTCTACAAATCTAGTCGGATGACTCACGTACTCATTGAACCACGGCGGGCGCGAGCAAGGACACACCATTATACGCGCTTGTCGCGCGAGCCTCGAGCGCCGCTTCATCAATCGCATCCAACGTTGCTCGGTTCGTCTCGCACGCGAACGACGCACACGCCGTTCCGCGCGACACGGCGGCGATAATACTCGATCCCGCCGCGAGCGCCGCGACGGTTCCTCCAACGAGCGCGTCTCCCGCGCCGACGAGCGAAACGACTCGTGTTGGTACGGCGGGTACGTGCACGTGCGTCGCATGGCTGATGTCACCGTCAGGCGCTGATGAAACGATCACACCGAGTGGTCCCAACGTTAAAACGACGTTTCCTACTCCCGCGGCGAGCAGCGTAGAGATATCGCTGGCCATCGCGTTGAGCGCGTCACTCGCCGTCTCAAACTCAAACTCGGGATTGAACGGACACGGGGACATCGGAGAGCCTTTCGCCCACATGCGCCGGATACCATTCGCCAATTCGCGTAGTTCCGCGGCGTTCGGTGAGCAGTAATTCACGCTCGCCATCGGTCGCGCGGAATTCCCCGTCAGAATCCTCGTCGATTTCTCAACGCTCACCGGTTCGTACCAGAGCGCTGTACCCGCGCTCGAGCACATGTCGCACACCGTCGCGATCGCCTCTCGTCCGAGATTCGCGTCGAGCACCACTATCGACGCCTCGCGTACATCCATGGCGAATCCATCGCACCACGCCGCGTCCACACCCGTCTCCACGCACTCGACATCGGCGACGCACGCCGCGAGCTCTCCCGTGCCGTCCAAAACGCCCACCACGGTGGCCGTCCTCGACCCTCTCACCACGCGCACGCCCCGATCGCCGCCCCGCCCAGCGACCCTACGCGTCCACGACTCCCGCAACGCGCGCCCCGCGGCGTCGTTACCGACCGCGGTGACCAAACCGACGTCCACGCCCGTCGCTCGCCCGGCTTCTGCACACGCCGTCGCCGCGTTCATCCCAACCCCTCCCGGCGCCGAACCCACTCTTCCGACGACCGATGTTCCGCGCGCGAGCGACGCGTTACCACCCGCGCGCGCGTGGACGTCCATCACAGCACCACCGAAAACGACAACCAAGCGTCGTTGTCGTCGTCGTCGTTCAGCGCGTTCGGTGTCGTAATCATCTTCGTCTTCAACAACCGTCGCGTTCGCGCGCGGTCGCGTCGACGTCGACGTCGACATCGACGCGAGCGCGCGACGGACGTGTTCGACGCGTCGTCGCGCCGCGATGGCCGCCTCGCCGGCGTCTCTCGGCGTCGACATCCGAGCGTTGTCTAGGCGCCGATGTGTAACGCTCTCGTGCGTGGCGTCAAACGTCGCCGCGTTCGGCGCTGACGACCGTTTCGTTCGTTCGATCGATCGATCGATCGTTCGTCCGCGCGCGTCATGGTGACGACTGAAACCACCGCGGGGAAGGTTCCCGACGCGTCCGATGACCGACGACCGACGACGCGAGGCGGTGCGCCGCACGGACGAGACGCCGCCGGGGCGCTGAGTAAGATTTTCTTCTTTTGGGTCACGCCGTTTCTGCGCGGAGGCGTCGACGCGAACGCCGGACGACGAGAAACGCTCGAGATAGATGATCTGTTGCGTCTGCCGTCGGCGTACGTGGCGAAGAACAACTCGGCTGCCTTCGAGGAGGCGATGTTGAAGAGGCTGGAGAGGGCGCGAAGCGAGACGGCGAGCGAAGCGACGAAAGTCAACGCGAAAGAGACGGCGACGAGGGAGAAGAAGGACGACGAGGAAAAGAAGAAAAAGACGTCGTCGTTTCTACCCGCGCTCGTGTCGCCGTTGTGGGAGACTTTCGGTGGTACTGTGCTCAAGGGGTCGTTTTTCAAGCTCTTGAATGATTTGATTCAGTTTCTTCCGCCCCTCGTATTGAGCGGGTTTCTTCGATACGCGGCGGGTAAGGATAATTTCATGACGAGCGTGTTTGGATCGTCGACGTCCGAGTCTGGGATTGGATTTTTGTACTGCGCGTTGATTTTTGCGTTGGCTATCGCGCGGACGCTGTGTGAACAGACGTACTTTTACTACGCACAAGCTTCGGGTATTTGCATCCGAGGCGCGTTGTCCACGGCGGTGTATCGCAAGACGATGCGACTTTCCAGCGCCGGTCGAAGCGGTAGCACCACCGGTGAGGTGCTCAATCACATGCAACTAGATGCCCAGCGCGTCGGGGATCTCATGTTGTTCATCAACATTCTATGGAGCGGTTTGTTGCAGACAATCGGATACATGGCGCTGCTCTACATGTACATCGGTTGGAGCGTCTTTGGCGGTTTGTTTGTCATGCTCGGTTTGATTCCGTTGCAAAAGTATTTTTACGATGCCATGTACAAGCATAGAAAGCGCCAAACGGTGGAGACGGATCGTCGCGTCAAATTTGAGAATGAAGGATTGAGTGGGATTAAAATTCTCAAGCTCAACGCTTGGGAACAATCTCTCCAAGACGAGGTGACGGCGGTGCGTAAACGAGAAATGGTGCACGCGACTAAAGTCGCAAACATCAACGCAATCAATACGTCGGTGATGATGGCAGGTCCTACCATTGTTTCTGTCGTCGTGTTCACGCTTTATGCGGGCGCCATGAGTCGCCCGATGAGCGCAGATATCATTTTCCCAGCCTTGTCTTTGTTTTCCTTGCTCAGATTTCCGGTGATGTTCTACCCGCGCTGCCTCGCGCTGTGCGCGGACGCCATCGTATCTCTACGACGTCTTGAAGGTTACTTCATGCTTCCAGAGGCGGCAGCGACGACAAAGCAAGTGAATTTCGTTCGCAAGCATTCTTTGGACGAAGTCGTCGAATCGGAACGTCGCGGTAAGCGCGGCGACGTGATTGCCCGCATGACGCGCGGTACGTTCTTTTGGTCCAATCCAGACTCCGCGAAGGAACCTGAAGAGAAAGAAAAGGGTGACGGCAAGGATGAGAAAACGGCGAAAGAGGATGAGAAAACTGAGGAAGGATCCGCACCCAAGGCGGATCTTAAGAAGCCGTTTTTGCGAGACGTAAACCTCGAACTCAAGCGAGGCGAGTTAACCATCGTCGTCGGTTCAGTCGGTTCGGGCAAGACAGCCCTCATATCCGCCCTTTTGGGAGAGATGCACGCGGCGGAAGGCGCAGAGGTTGAGATTGACGCCACTGTCTCCTACGTCGCGCAAACCGCTTGGGTGCAATCGATGTCTCTCCGCAACAATGTTCTTTTTGGTCGAGCGTACGATGAGAACAAGTACCACCAGGCGCTCGAAGCCGCGTGCATGGAAAAGGACATCGCACTCTTGCCGAATGGTGACGACACGGAAATCGGTGAAAAGGGAATCACGCTGAGCGGTGGACAGAAGCAGCGCACTTCGATAGCGCGCGCAATTTATGCAGACGCAGAATTTGCCATTCTAGACGACCCGCTCTCCGCACTCGACGCGCACGTCGCGAAAGACGTCTTTAAGCGTTGCATCCGAGGCGTGATGCGGAACAGCTCGGTGCTCCTAGTCACGCACCAATTACAGTTTACAGAGTTTGCGGACAACATCATTGTCATGAAGGATGGTAGAATCGCCGAGTCTGGCAAGTACTCTGACTTGATTGAAAATGGGCCGATTTTCAAGGCAATGATGCACTCGTATCGCGGAACTCAGCAAGCCGAAGTGGCGAAAGAAGAGGAAGCGGTGGATGTCACCGTGAGCGAAGGCATGAAGGAAACCATGTCGACGCAAAAGTCGAAAGCTTCGATGAACATTGAAAAGCGCGAGGAAGGTTCCGTAAAGATGAACGTTTACAAGGCGTACATTAACGCGATGGGTGGCGGATTTTGGACGTTTACGGCGCTCATGTTCATCACAATCTCAGAGAGAGCCTTGAGCGTCTTCACCAATGTGTGGCTCGCGTACTGGTCGCAGAGCAAGTGGGAGCTAGGCCAGACAATCTACATGTCTGTGTACAGCGCGATTGGAGTCGTGTCGGCCTTCGTCGCGTGGGTTAGAACATTCTCTTGGATGGTTGCTGCCCTCACTGCGGCGACGGGCTTACACTTGCACTTGCTCGAGTCGGTGATGAGCACTCGTCTGAGTTTCTTCGATACCACGCCGCTCGGTCGGATCATACAGAGGTTTAGCAAGGATACGAACGCCCTCGATAACATTATCGGCCAAACTGTTTCGAGTGTGGCCTCGTTCGGATTACTCCTCTTCGGGACCATCGTCGTCATGGGATGGATCATGCCCATTCTGCTGCCATTCCTGGTACCAATCTTCTTCGTTTACTTTTACATTCAGCGGTACTACCGCCCGGGCTACCGCGAGGCGAAGCGCCTCGACGCGGTGAGCGGCTCCCCGGTGTTCGCGCACTTTGGCGAGACACTCGGTGGTTTGAGCACGATTCGCGCCTTTGGGCACCAGCAACGGTTCATCACCGAAAACGAAAGTAGAATTGGCATCAACCAAACAGCTGACTACACCCAAAAGTGCGGCTGCGAACGTTGGCTTCCGATTCGACTCGAAACCATTGGCAACTCGCTGACGCTCGTCGTCGCCATCATTTCAGTCTTTGAGCGCAACAAACTCGATTCAGCCCTCATTGGTTTATCGCTCACGTACGCGATCGACATAACTGGTGTGTTGTCTTGGGTAATTCGCATCGTCTCCGAGTTGGAATCGCAAATGGTGAGCGTCGAGCGCATCGACGAGTACACGCGACTCGAATCCGAGGAAGAGACTGGAGCCGGCGCCAAACACGGTGTCATCGAAGATCCTCCAAAGGAATGGCCTTCACAAGGCGCGCTAAGGTTTGAGAACCTCGAGATGCGGTACAGACCAGAGCTTCCGTTGGTGCTCAAAGGCGTATCATTTGAAGTTCAACCCGGACAAAAGATTGGCATTTGCGGCAGAACGGGAAGCGGCAAGAGCTCCTTGTTGGTTGCCCTCTGGCGGTTGTGTGAGCCCGCCAACGGTTCCATCTGGCTCGATGGGATCGACATTTCCACTATTACGCTCAAACGATTGCGTTCAGCGATTACGTGCATCCCGCAAGACCCGGTGTTGTTTAGCGGCACCATTAGATACAACCTCGATCCTTTCAACGAGCACTCCGACGAAAGCTTGTGGTATGCGCTCGAACATGTAAAGTGCAAGGAATTCATCGGTGCGCAAGGCCTCGGCTTGGAAGCCCCGGTCGAAGAGTTTGGCTCGAATTACTCTGCCGGTCAACGTCAAATGCTGTGTTTGGCGCGCGCCATGTTGCGCGACACAAAGATTGTTTGTCTCGACGAAGCCACGGCGAGTGTGGACACGGAGACGGATGACAACATGCAAAAAGTCATCGCTCAAGAGTTCCACTCGTGCACAATTCTCACCATTGCGCATCGGATCAACACCATCATTGAAAACCACAAGGTGGTGTGTCTCGAAGCTGGAAATTTGGTCGCCATCGACTCTCCATCAGCCATGCTCGCCGATCCAACGTCGATTTTCTCTCAGCTCGTCGCCGAAACCGGCGAGGCGTCCGCGCGCAACCTCAGACAACGCGCTGACGCCGCAGCCGCCGCGCGCTCTCGAGCGAGTAAAGACGTCGAGCGAACTCATCTCGATAGTCACATTTGTTAATTTCGTTTTAAAAGCTACTGAACCATTTTGGCAAGGCATCGACCATGTGTGCGCGCAGCGCGTCGCTCGCTCAAGACAAACGAAAAGATACAACTTTCTTTCGCCACAACGCGACGATGCTTCGACGCCTCTCCCGGCGCGGCATTACTGCGTCACGCGCATCGTTTCGTACAGATGACATTCGCACCCGCGCCGTCGCCTCGTCGTCACCCGCGTTTCTCAACGAAGACGATAAAGACGGCGGGAAAACCATTGAAATAATCGAATCCAACTTGGTACGTCCGCTCGTTCGTTCGTCGTGTCGCGCCGCCGTCATCTTCATCGTTCGACGCAAAACACTGACGCTTACATCGTTTTCACCTTCGCGCTCAGGACCGCGAACGCGGCGAACGATTGAAAACCGACGAGGCGCACGTGCGCGCGGCGCTCTTAACCACGCGCAAAGAAGCGCTCAGTCTCTATCGCTCGGTGATACGCGCATCCGTGTTTTTCGTCTGGCGCGACGATCGAGGGCGGGTGTGGCGAGACGTCATACGAGAATCGGCGAGGAAAGAGTTCGATGCGGGGCGGGGGGAGCGAGACCCAGAGATGGTGAATAGACTTTTGCTCACGGGGAGAGACGCGTTGGATCAGGCGGTGAGCAAGTTTTTAGAACGGAGAGAGGCAATACAACGGGAAGAGGACGAGGAGGCGAAGAAAGGCGGCGGCGGAAGGGGTGGGGCAATGCCCGGGGTTTTCGGTGGTGAGGGAATAGGTACGTGATGCTTAGCATGTAGCGATAACTTTAGATGATGATTATGCTTTCGGCGCGAAGCCGGTTAAATTTAGAAGGTGGACTCGACGACACATCACGCGGCATAACGCGACGCGCGCGACACGCGGACGACGAAACCGACATCTCGCGCGACGTTCAACGAACGACGACGCGTCGTCTACGACGGTCGACCCGCCGAAGACGCATCGCGTACCGTCCATTCGACACTCGTTGGCGCGGAAGATGAACAGACGCGAGTCGCTGCGAGCGAGACTCTCTCACCTATGTGAAGATGTCCGTGACTTACACGCCCGCGCGCGGGGCTTCGAAACTATCGACGCGTGCATGGATATCGAGAGCGTGTATGCGGTGGAATCGTTGTACAAGGCGTACGCGACGCGCGTTATCGATGCGACAAACGAGAAGCTCTGCGCCATGCTCGCGTCCAACGAGCGACAAGCTGCGCGACTGTGTGAAGGAACGCAGACGTTCGCTTCGAAAGCGCGAGGGGTGGATCGTCCGCGCGACGTGAGCGCGTGGAATTTTCCACGTCGTCGTGCGATTTCTTATCGTTCTGCGCGCGATTCGACGTGGTTCAAGGCGCGCGTGCTGCGTCGCGTCGAGACGTCGTTAAGTCTCGAGCGCGAATGTCCATCCAATGCGAGCGACAAACTCGCAGGATCGTCTACGACAAAGCCGGAAACGGATAACGCGGGAGAGGAAACATCGTCGTTGTCGTTGTTCTTGTATACGTTCGATCAGCTCGTGCATCCTCGGCGGATGATGACGCAGTGCTTGGCGCTCGCGGCTCGGGCGGAGGACGCGAGAGAGCAATTCAACAAGCGACATGCGTCAGCTGTCGCCGCGAGAGCAGAAATCATCAATCACCTGCGTTCGATCGATCGGCGCGTTAACGCGTTGCGACGAACGCACTCGGAAACGCTGCGAACAGAGATGCGTTTTGATTCGGACGTGCTCATGCAGTGGTGGGACTCAACACGGATTCGAGAAGTGGTATCTGGTGAAGAGGTCCTCGATGAAAATGAAGCCGTCGACGCAGAGAGCGTTGTAGCGTTGGGCTCGGATCCTCTGAAGTATCGGAACGACGCGTTGGAAACCGCCCGAGTACGGATAAACGATGACGACCAAATGGATGCGTCTCGCGACGATGAGATTTCAAAACTGCGCGAAATGATGGGTCGGGACATTTCCAACGATGCGGGCGAAATCGACGACGAAGCGTGCGATAATCGGCAAAACTTTAACGCGAGCGCAAAACTTCAAACGGAGATAGTCCGCCCAGAGTTTATACCGGATGATTTATGCGGCGGTGTCGATAGCAATGGCGCACCCTTCGATCTGGATAACGACGAGGAGTGGAAGGCTCGAATGGGTTTGAATGCCGAGCAAACTGCGCGATTGGCTGAATATGGCAATGCGTTGCGTTTGCGCCGCAAAGCGATGGACGAGCAGAGCATGGCGATACGAGGAGAAATTCGCAATCTCGTGCAACAAGCCAAGGAATCTACAACTGCGTTCGATTCAAAGCTGCGCGTGCTGGCGCGCGAGCGGAAAGAGATGGAGATTGATGTGCTGTTGTACGATTTACAGCGCGTTCGACTGGCGATTCGACTACACGACGCGAACGTCGCGGGAGACTTCGCCACCATCGACGACGACGGTAAAGAGGACGCAGGGGAGGCGAAGAGGTGGACGCGCGAAATCGATCAAAAGGAAGCGTTGAAGCGCGAACAGGAATCGAGACTCGAAAAGGCTTCGAAGAGAGTCAACGACGCCACGCGCGCGGCGAAATCGGCGACGCGCGCTTTTCGGCGCGAAATTCAAGATAATCCCGCCTCTCGCGTGCACTTGGAAGCGATGCTCAAACTCTACCACCACCAAGGCGACATTCTTTTCAAACAACCTTCTTTCAAATCATCATCAACGTCGGCGGATGACGCATCGTCGTCGTGCGGTGTCTTCCCGCAAGGTTTACATGAACATTGGTGGGACCGCCTTGTTTCGGCGAGAGCAAAACGTTCGACGTACGAGAGGGACCTCGCCGAGGCTCGCGCTGCGCACGAACGAGACGCACGTGCGCTGCGCGCAATCGAATCCGAACTCGATATAGCGCGACAAACCGCCGAAGAGTGCGCGCGGGAAGACGCCGAGGCGAACATGAAACGCCGAGCTCGGCGGAGGGACGTCGATTATCCGATTCGGCTCGTTCGCGGCACAGTGGAGACATCCACGATCGCCGCCGCGACATCGATCCAAGCCGGAGATTTAACCCTCGTCTCGCAATGTGTCGTCGAGCGGCTCAATGCGGCGCTCGCGGATGCCGTGTCCGCCGCGAATCGCGTTCAAAGTCAAAACGCCGCCGCGCGCGACGACATCGATCGAGTTCGCTGGGAAATCCATGCGCTGTCGCTCCGCTGCGAGGACGTCACCGCTCGCACGACCGAAGTCGCTCTCCTTCGCGTCACCAAGCGTTTGCAAAGCTTTCTCTTCCACGTCAATGATGACGGCGACGTTGACGACGAATATGCCGCCGACGACCAAGACGACGTTCGCGTCGCTCGACGCCGGCCATCCAAATCGTCCGCCGGGTCGGAAGTCGCCTCACTCGTCGTTCGCTTAGATCGCGACGCCCGTCTCCACGCCGCGCGCATCGCGCGCACAAGAGACGGAGTGCGTTCACTCCATCGTCGCGCGCAATCTCTCAGGCGTCGAATCGCCGCGTCGTCTTCGTGATGAATCAGTCTGTGACGTCGGCGCCACCAGAGTTTGGCCAAAAAGCGAGCGCGCTCTTCGCTGCGGCGCTCTGTTCCACTTGACTTTATTATCCCTCGCGCGATGTCGGCGTCCGCGACGCGACTTATCGCACGAACATCGTTCCACGGCGGACGCACGACGTCGTTGTCGTCCTCCAAACGTCATCGTTCACGTCGTCGTCCGAGCGTCGTCGTCCGAGCGTCGTCTTCGCTCGCGGACGAGGTTTCCGCGGCGCTCAAAGGAATCAGCATCGTCGTCGTCGGTGACGACGAAAGAGCCAACGATGCCGTCGCGAGATCGCTCGCGAAACGACTCGGATACTCTCCTGTGTCCGTTCCGGCGCTTATCGCGTCGAGCGTGGAGAGCGGAGCGGTGGAGAGCGAAGAGAGTGACGAGACGTTGTCGGAAGAGGCGCGCGCGTTGTTGCTAGAAAACGGAGCGCACGAACAGTTGTCGACGTACCTGAGGCTGTGCGTGGCGACGGTGGGCGGTGGGAGAGGGGCGACGGCGAGAGGGGACTGTTGGACGTGGTTGTTCGGGTCGGTGACGGTGTGGGTGGATTTGGAAGGGGCGGACGAGTCGGCGCCGCAGAGGGAGGCGTACGAGCTGAGCGAGGTGCGCGTGGTGGTCAAGGACGGGGCGAGTCTGGATGACGAGGAAACGACGGGGCAAGTGTTGGCGGGAATCAAGGCGCTCGTGGAGGCGGACGATCAGTTGTGTGGGAAGAAGAACTTGTACGTGCGGTTCGGGTGCAGAGGGGATTGGCCGGATTTGCAGCCGCCGGGGGAGTACGCGGGCGACGCGTCGGCGAACAAAGCGCAGTCTTAGTAGTTGAAAGGAAAATTCATCATCATCAATAAGTAATACAAAAGTAGAGACATCATCATCATTGAAGATCCACCGGTAGGTCGGTGTCGCTCAAATCGAGCTTTGGCCTCGTGAGCGCCGCGCGCGCGTTGACCTTTTCCAACATGGCGATTTCGTCGCGAATCGCGAGGCTCGGCGTCTTGTCGACAATCTTGTACTGAACTTCGACGGACGACTTCGAGTCTGGTTCGGCGATGCGAAGTTTCCCAAAGTTACCTATGGCTAAACCCGCGTACCAACGGTAGGTTTGCGGAGACTCTTCCCACGGAGTAAAGACGGCGCGATCGATGCACCCCGACTCTCCCGACAAGTTTTGCGCGTAAAACGTACACCCGGTGCCCACTTCGACACCTGTGTCGCGGTGATCGGTGCTCAGGTAGACTCTATCAGTCTTTTCACGAAGTCTGAAGCATCGCTCTTCTAGCACCGGGAGATCATTGGTGAAACGCACGCGCGGCTTGGTCGGATGCACCATGTTGTCGAGCGCGACGCAATCCTCGAAACCGACGTAGTAGACGTCACCCTCGCGGGCGTCATTCACCGCGACGTGCGCCTTGTATCCTAACGCGTACTCAAACTTACTCGCCCCGGTGTTTTGCACCGTTGTCTTAATCCTAAGAGCGCTGTACTCGAGAGAAATCTCCATGGTGAGCTTGAAGCTGTGCGGAAAGACGGCGCGCGTGGAGTCGTCATCCGTCGCCTCGAGGGCGAGAAAAGGGCAGTTGGACCCATCCTCAGAGGTGTAAGTTCCCGTCTCACCGATTCTCCACTCCATCTTGTTTGCAAATCCATCCTCTGGCATCTTCGGATTGGCGTTCGCGACCGATCCCGGGCGTTCTCCGCCGACGCCAAACTGCGGAAACGCGATAGGGTTCCCGCCATCCGTCGGCGCGTGCTTTTTAAAAGTCGCATCCTCTGGCACGTAAAACACCTCCCCACCGTTCGCCAGCGTCCAACTCACGACGTTACCACCTTTGAGGTAGACATCCGCGTACGCTCCGCTCGGGTGCGTCAACAAAACCTTGGTCGCGCCTCCTCTTCCGTCTCGCACGCGCACGCGTCCCTCGACGCCGAATTCCTTGTGGAGCGTCTGAGTCATCGGCGAATCCGCCGCCGCCACCGATCCGAGCGCGTCGCGGAACACCTCAACGTCCCGCGTCGTTCGTCCCGCATCCGCCGGCGACGTCTCTTTCCGTTCGTCTCGGCTATCGCGCACGTATTTCGGCTCTTCGCTCATCTTCGCCGACAACGCGGGACCTGTTCGACGACGCCGCCCGGAAGACGCCGCCCTCGAGTGACGAAGCAGCGCCGTTCCGGGCCTGGCGGACGCGCGCGAGCTCAGGCGAGACGCCGACGACGGAAGCGCCGTAGACGCCGACGACTTGGACGTCATCGCGGCGATATCCATGTCCGTCTTCACGAAAGCGACGACGACGACTTGGTGTGTCGCGTCCGTCGCACGAAAAAGCGCGCGCCGCCGTCGGCGTCACACTCGTGCGGGATGTGGATCCAACTTTCCACCCGTAATTTATTGAGAGAAAGTTCCGGGCGGTCGTCCGGTCCAAGATCGATCCGGATGACCCACAGTTGCGCGTACGCGCGTTAAAATACACGCTTTGTTGGCTCAGTCGGTAGTAGCGTCGGTCTCATAACTGAAAAAATAACTATGAAAGCGCGAAAGCGCTTATCAAACGAAAAGCTACGAACACAACACTCGTCGGTCCCTCACTTCACTTTCACAGAGGAGAGAGGTCCCGATAGAGTCATCCGGAGGTCGTCGGTTCGATCCCGACACAAAGCACGGATTTTTATAGGCCTATTTCTCGTTAAGTATGTTTCGAATGTCCGACTTTTACTATAAATATTTAGTTCAGACACAAAGCACGGATTTAGGGCGGACTAATGTTTTTACAATAAATTTTTCCAGTCCTCCCGAGCTACAAAAACGCGACGGTTCGTCGTACACGCGCGCGCTGCTCGTCACGCGAACACTGCTGGGGACGATCGATCGATATGAACGAGCATTTTTTATTTAAACCTAAGAAGAAAAAGCTCTTTCTGCCCCTTCTTGAGTGTTCTTGAGGAGAATTGCTATGGTCAAAGGCCCGACTCCACCCGGCACGGGAGTGATGTAACCGGCAACTTCCTTGGCCGAGTCAAACTCGACGTCGCCGACGAGCCGGTAGCCGAGCTTCTTTGACGGGTCATCCTTGGCGTTGATGCCGACGTCAATGACGGTGCACCCAGGCTTGAGCCAAGATCCTTTCACCATCTCCATTTGACCGCACGCGGCGATGACGATGTCGGCGCGTCGGCAAATTTCCTCTGGGTTGGGCGTGCGCGAGTGCACGATGGTCACCGTGGCGTCGCGACGTTGCAACAAAAGCGCCGCCGGGGTACCGACGACGTTGGAACGACCAACGACGACAGCCTCCTTACCCGCGATGGGAATGCCGCTGCGCTCGAGAATCTCGATGCAACCTCTTGGGGTGCACGGGACGAAGAGCGGCTCGCGGCCGCGCTGGGACAGGCGTCCAATGTTCAACGGGTGGAAACCGTCGACATCCTTCTCGTAATCGATCGCACCCAACACACGCTCTTCGTTAATGTGCTTCGGCATCGGCAACTGGACGAGAATACCGTGCACGTTCGGATCGGCGTTGTACGCCGCCACGACGGCTAAAACCTCCTCCTCCGTCGCGTCCTCCGGCAAGTCGGTACCGAAGGACGCAATCCCAGCCTCTTCGCACGCCTTCTTCTTCGATCGCACGTATGTTTGAGAATCCTTACGCTCACCCACGAGAACGACAGCCAAGCCCGGGACTTTACCGTAGCGTTGCTTCAGTTCCGCCACTTTTTCGCGAACCTCTTCGCGAATCGTCGAGGCGATGGCTTTACCATCGAGAATCTCCGCCGACGCACTGGGCGTGAATGACGCCGCCGACGACGATCTTCTCGCGTTCATCGTATTCTTTTTCGCCGTCGCCCCTCGGACGGACGAGAACCTCTGGCCGCGAGCCGCCGCGCACCTCGACCCACCCAGGGCGAAGCTGGAAAGTTTGGACATCATCGTCGTCGCGTTCGTCGTCGCGTTCGTCGGTTTGACAGTGATACGTTCGCAAAAATAACCGAGTTGGTTGTTTACTCGCGATACCCTCGTCGTCGTCGCGTTCGTCGTCGCGGTGTGACGGGTGGCTCGTCGTTGATCGCGCGGTTTTCAAAACTTGAAGAAATTATAGTTAAAACCCACACTCTGTCGCGAGTGCGGCGGAACGTTGGTAAAAATGATGTGAGTCTAGTCGGGCGTGCGATGCTAGCCTAGCGAATGTGAAGAATGTTGTAGAGAGAGAATCGCCGCGCGAGGATTGATTTTCCGGCTAATGATGAAGGAAAGAAAACATTCACTCGCTCGATTCTCTCGTCTGGAAGACAAAGCGTCGAATTAACGAGCGCCGGCGTCACCTTCCATCTTCGCCTTGATCGCGGCGATTTCCTCGGTGAGGAACGCCTTGGCGTCGTCATCGCAGTTGTACGCGTACTTACCGCCACCGCCGTTGAGAACAAACTCCAAGGTGCCGAGTTCAATGCGAGTGACGCCCTTGCCGTCGCCCACGTCGGCGCGCAGCGCCTTGGCATCCTCCAAAGAAATGACACCCTTCTCCTCCATGATGGCATCCATCGCCAAAAGCGCGTGGTTGTCGTACTTGACCTTGTTCACTTGGCGGTAGAAACCCTTTGCCGTGCCGCTGGTCGCCTTCTTTTGCGGAGCCGCCTTCTTCGCCGGAGCTGGAGCGGCAGTCGCAGCCTTCACCTTGGGCTCGGCCACGCGCTTAGGAACCTCCGCCCCGGTCGCCTCAGCTTCCCGAAGGACGGCACGCGGCGAGTACATCTCGCGGCGCTTATCCTTACGCGTCGGTTGACCATCCTCGCGACCGGATCGGTCGACAGCATCCACCACGGTGACAAACTTCTTCTTGTTGGCGCCAACCTTGAACATGACTTCGCCATCGCGAAGCGCGTAGAGCGTGAAATCCTTGCCCGTACCGACACCATCGCCGGCGTGGAACTGCGATTGATGCGACAAAGATAGAAAACGTCAGTACACTGGCGCAAGCGTGAAGAGAAAGCCGCATCGTCGAAACAAACTTCAAAAATGGTACCCCGCTCGACTGACTGAGCCGTCGCGTTTGCTCCTAGACCCTCAACTTTCGCGCGTGCGAGTCACAACTTTTACGCGTTCGTTCACCAACGTCCGAAACGTACCTTGTTACCGCGCTGACGAACGATGATGGACCCAACCTGAACCTTCTCCTCGCCGTACTTCTTCACGCCGAGGTACTTCGGGTTGGAATCGCGGCCGTTCTTCGTCGAACCGGTCCCCTTCTTGTGCGCGCACTCGATGACGGCCGAGCGCGGCTTGACGTCACCGGCGGCGCGGTTCGGCGTCAAGCGGAGCGTGTTGGTGATGCGAGAGCTCAAAGCGGCGACTTGCATGGCGTCCGATCCGTGTCTTCTGTGGTCGACCGAGCGTGCGCGTCTCGAAGTGTCGCGCCCGGCGCGTTCGCTCGACGTCATCATCCGATAACGATTTCGTACGGTCGGTTTCGATTGAATAAGGATTTTGATTTTAATATACGAGGGCGAGGAATGTTGTGGATCAAACGCCGCGGACGGAACTGTTGCGACTCTTCGGACAGTCTCGTCTCGCGCGATTGTTTTCACGAATGAGCCTACGTAAAATAATGTATTCACACGACTACTTCATTGGATGCTAGTGTACTGTAACTCTGTGGGTGGATGGCTAGTGGTGAAGGAATGAATGTTGCTTGGTTGGTTCCGACGGTCGGCTTAGCGAGCGTCAACGCGTTCGACCGCTGGCGAGTCGATACCTTCCTCGGCAGCGGCGCGAAGGACGGCACGCGGCGAGTACATCTCGCGGCGCTTATCCTTACGCGTCGGTTGACCATCCTCGCGACCGGATCGGTCGACAGCATCCACCACGGTGACAAACTTCTTCTTGTTGGCGCCAACCTTGAACATGACTTCGCCATCGCGAAGCGCGTAGAGCGTGAAATCCTTGCCCGTACCGACACCATCGCCGGCGTGGAACTGCGATTGATGCGACAAAGATAGAAAACGTCAGTACACTGGCGCAAGCGTGAAGAGAAAGCCGCATCGTCGAAACAAACTTCAAAAATGGTACCCCGCTCGACTGACTGAGCCGTCGCGTTTGCTCCTAGACCCTCAACTTTCGCGCGTGCGAGTCACAACTTTTACGCGTTCGTTCACCAACGTCCGAAACGTACCTTGTTACCGCGCTGACGAACGATGATGGACCCAACCTGAACCTTCTCCTCGCCGTACTTCTTCACGCCGAGGTACTTCGGGTTGGAATCGCGGCCGTTCTTCGTCGAACCGGTCCCCTTCTTGTGCGCGCACTCGATGACGGCCGAGCGCGGCTTGACGTCACCGGCGGCGCGGTTCGGCGTCAAGCGGAGCGTGTTGGTGATGCGAGAGCTCAAAGCGGCGACTTGCATGGCGTCTTATCTGTCTGCGGCTGCGAAGATGACGCGCGCGTGTCAGAGTGTCGCGCGCCGCGTCGCCGCAGCCCCCCTCTGGAAAGGGTAAAAAAGACCCTCTGTGTGAAAACACGAGTCGTGAACCGTCATTTATGTGCTAGAATTTTGAGGGTTTTAGGGCTTCGGCGCCTCGTGGCATTGCCTCGCCTCTGTATTACAACTACGGTGGTACGGTATGATGACTCGACGATGCCGGTTGATGACGACGACGACGACAGGCTAGTGAGGGACGCCGAGGGCAGCCGCGACGGCAGCCTTGGCGGTCTTTTTGGTGCCAGCCGCCTTGATGATGTCGGCGGTGTCGGCGGCGAGTTCATCGCGTTGTAGACGAACGAATGAGAGAATGCGGTCGGCGACGGCGGAAGAGGCTCCGGATGAAGCACCCTTGACAAGGCCACCGCAGAGCGAAGCGCAGATTTCGCGGACAATGATGCTGGCGCGCTCGACTGGTGCGTCGGCGTGGGCCAGGGCTGCTTCGTGCGCGGCGATTTCTTCGACGGCGTGCGCCTCGGCGGCTTGCGCTTGTTGCGCCTCAAAATGTCGTCCCTGCGCGGCCAAATCTTCGGCGGCTCGACCGGCACCGGAGGCCTCGGCCTCGGCAGCGCGGAGCTTGTTCACGATGGCGGTGCGTTTGCCAACCGCTTGCGTCTTGCTCGAACGCACGAACTCGCAGACAACGTTTGCGATTTCGTAAGTGTCGTCCTCGCCGAAAGCGGCGGCGCGCTGCAGCACCCAGTTCACGACAGCCTGCGGAGTAACTAAATCAAGAGCTAATAATCTTTCCACAGCGATCGGGCCCATCTGCGGGTGTCCACGCCACACCCCGGCCGCTGCGTCTACTAAAACTTCGCCTCCAGCCTTGGCAACCAAGTCCTGCAGAGGCATGGCGTATCGCTTGAGCAACACGTCGTGGTGCGTAATGCACTTTTGCCCGCGCTCGAGCGTCGCGACGGTGAGGCATCGGAGCAAAACATCCGCGCTCGCCTTGGAAGCACCCTCCGAACTGATCCAATTCGCAACTTCCGGCCCCTGTCTCTTCTCCGCCAACATGCCTTGGAACTGCGCGAAAACTGGCTCTTGCGCCGTCGCGGCGACAAACTCGGCGTTGATGCCCATGCTCCGCGGTAACAGCGGGTGAAGCTCTGGAATCAACGATTTTTCGACGCGTTCGATAAAGCTGAGCGCACAAAGCTTTCGCAACACATCCCGCACGAATGCGCGTTGCGGAGCGTCGTCGGCTTGCTCGCTGACGTGCTTCCAGCTCGACCACGGCCACACCAAGTCAAAGCAAGAAATTTGATGCGCCAACCAGTTGGCGAGGCGATCGCGCGCCGCCACGTCCATGCGATCAATTGCTCTAAACATTGCGCCCACCGTCTTTGCCATCTTTGGCGGGAAGGTGGGAATGATCTTACACAAATCTTGGATCACGATGTGGTATAAAACCGGCGTGAACGTGGACGAGGGCATGGCCAGCATCTCTGCAAACAAAGTTTCCGCGACCATGAACTGGCACTGGTCCGGGTGCTCCGCGGGAAGCGGCAACGACGCGAGCTGCTCGGTGACGGGAATCACAGCAGAGCGACGGAACCCAGGCTCGAAAGCCCAAATCGTGTCGATGATGTATTCTTCGGCGACGAATCGCTCGAGCGGACCCCACGCGTCAGCGTTCCCGGTGCCTTCGGTGAAGTTTGGATCCAAAATTCTGTG
>Ga0255772_10000191_pt1 | contig 59062 bp, 36 predicted proteins | sample 071ome_34_FD_179970 | JGI IMG/M metagenome (GOLD analysis project Ga0255772, IMG submission 179970) | Coastal salt marsh microbial communities from the Groves Creek Marsh, Skidaway Island, Georgia - 071411BT metaG (version 2) | ecosystem: Environmental > Aquatic > Marine > Intertidal zone >...
TCTTGTCTTCTTGACCAATCATTGCAGCACAATCTTACTTCACCGTCCCAGTCTACAAAGGCTTTATAAAAAGGAAGCCAACAAGGACGAAAGAGTGTTTCTGCTTCTTGCACTAGGCCGCCTCTGTTGTTATAGTTGTATTGTTTAATTAATTCTGGCTCTCCAGTATCATGATGATTGCGTATCCTATAATTAATTTTACAATCTTTTAACAAGTCTTGCATTTTATAATATTGTTCGTCACCATCATAGCAATCTACAATTAACATGCTTAATCCAGCATCACTAAACTGCTGGTGTGTAATTTGTCCTGACAAGAGCCTATCTCCGTTGGTGATAGTTTCTGTGTAAAACTTGCTGAATATTTTTATTAGTTCAAATATGTTGGGATTAAGAGTAGGTTCGCCAAAGCCTGTAATATGAATATCGCCGGTATAATTTGCAGAAGACAAGTCTGCTACTATTTTTTCTGCAATACCTATATCCATTTGTAAATTTCTATTAGGATAAACTTTAGGGTCACTTCGAGGACAAAAACTACAAGTACGATTGCATAATTCTGTAGGATTTATTTCTACAACACCTAAACCCAGCAATAAAGGATTACCTATGTTTGCTTTGAGGTATCTTTTGTTCCTATAACTAATATGATCTTGTACATTAAAACTTGTCGACATAACTATCTGGAATAATTAACGGATTATCCCAACTTATTCCATTCCGATTTGCAGGATGTTCATTATTTACTATTATAATTTTCCTGTCTTTGGTGCATGTTACAGCATTTTGTGGATCTACAAATAACAATAACTCAAATATATCACCTAAAAATTCTTTTTCTAAATGTATGCTTAATCCGCTGTATGCACATTTTTTAGGTAGCTCTGATAATTGTAAATTACTTTGTAAAATTTCAAAACTATTAAACAACTCTTTTGTTCTATCATAAAACTGGAAGTTTAACATATCAGTGTGTAGGTTAACGTTATTTGGATTATTTACTACCATTGGCAAACTTCTAAATACTAAATCACTCCATTGATTCAATTTAGTTTGAGTAAAGCCTTCGTAGTTTGTAGGTAGTGTTTTACTAGGCCAAGCATCAGGACCCAAAAATTCATATGTAAAATCTTTGGTCATCTCACCTGTGAATTCACCGTTTACATAAAGTTTTTCTTCAATTTCGGTACGAAATACAATATCGTACTTGCTCCAAAGACATTTTCTTAAATCTTGTTCACTTTCTATAGCAACACCAATCTCTTCTAATTCTTTATATGTTTTTTGTCCTTTGTGTACAGAAAGCATCAAAGGCATTACTTTACATCCTAAAAACTTACCTGCTACACATCTGTTAGTTCCTGGATGAACTAGATATTTGCCATTGTCCATATGATTTACTGCTTTAACAGGATTTGCCCAGCCTCCACGACAGTAACTTTGTACAAGCCACATAATTTTTTCAAAATGATGTACAACTTTATTTTCTCCGCCCATAGGCGTAATCAATGATCTTACAGAAAAGTCTTCAACTACACTCTGAGCAATGTGCTTATCTCCGCTAGGATTAGAAAGCATCCATTCTTGTAGTTCATCTTCACTAAATTTAAGATCCCACTCTAGACTTTCCATAGGTGCATCAAACAAAATTACAACGTGATCGTCAAACCATGTTTCATCAAAAAAATCTTGACCTTGTGTAGACACTAGTATCCTCCTCTTAATAATGCATCGAGCTCAGGAAACACTTGTTGAAAGCTCTCTTTTCTATGTTTGTCTAATATATGCGTATATTTAAAGAAATTTTCTATCGAGCCGTTATAATTAGACATTTGTGTTACAAAAGGTTGGTATTTTTCTTTGGTTAACTTTTTCTTTACAGCTTCATGTGCATATTCTGGTATTGCTTGAACGTTATAATGAGCTGGACTGTGTAATGCATTTAAAAATAATCTGTCTTCTAGCAAATCTAAAGTATTAAACCACTCTTCAAACTCAGGCAGATATAATAAATTAAAAATATTAACAGTATGACAAATACTTGTGTGTAAAAACTTGTGTTCATTTACAAAACGCAAGTTTTCTTCTGCTTCTTTCCATACAGCTGGATGTCTCTGGTATTCAAAATGACTTCCGACTCCGTCTACACTAAACATAAGTTCTACCCATTTAAATTCTTTCCAAATGTCTAGCATACGTTGGGTAGGTTTGATTGTAGTGTTTGTGTTATAGTGCAAACTTATTTTATGTGCATGACCTTGTTCAACACATTTTTCCAATAATTCAAAATGTTTTTTAATTAACAAAGGCTCGCCGCCTGTAAAGTCAAGCCATTCGATGTGTTCTACAATTTTTGCAAGATCTCTCCAAATTCTACTGTCGTCTTCAATCCAATAACTTCTTAGATTAGGATTTAGTACTTCGCCGTATAATAGTTTTTCGTCTTCTGCCCATTTGAAGCTACTAAAACTGCTACAAATTCTGCATTTTAAATTACAAACTGTTCCTAATTTTAAATCAAAGTAAACAGGAACTCCTAGTTTATTACCTATCCTATTAGAAAGGTGTTGAAAACGTTCATTGTCAGCTTGACGTTTACTTCGTATTCCTCTAGATTCATTATCCCAACATTGTTTACACCCTTCAGGCTTTTTACCTGCAAGAAATTCGTTACGAAGTGTTGTCATTTCTTCGCTAATCCAAATTTGCGATAATGAATCTGTACTAAAATGACCTGCTGCTTTATTACTGTCATAAAGACAGCACGGTTTTGCTCTGCCAGTGGCGTCAGCTTCGACATGTATCCAAGGATTTATACAAATATTACTCAAATGCTCTCCTTATCATCGGATAAAGATACTCATCTGCAACTAACTTGTGTCCTTCGTTAGAAATATGATATCCGTTGTCTATAAAATGCTCTTGATCTAAATATTTTATAACAGCATCTTTCCTTATGTTAACAATGCTTCTTTTGTGTATGTCTTTTCCTAAAGGTACCCAAGGATAAAATACAATCATTGCGCCTTTAGAAAGTATATAACTTCTCAGCATATCTAACTGAGCATGTATCATATCATTTTTTACGTCACTAAAAATATTTTGTTCGTATAGGTACTTATTGGTAACACTTTTAGAATCAGTTTTCACTAGAGCTTCTTTATAACTGCCTAGTGTAATACGTTCTAAAACGTCTTCAGTTATGCCTCTTACACGAATATGTTCGCCTTCTGTAGTCCAAATAGGCTGTTCTTCTAAACTGTGTGTTTTATTATCTAAAAAATTATCTCTACCGCTAACACTATAGGTTAATCTATCAAGTGTAGTAACTTGGAATAAAACAATTTCTGGTTTAAACTTATTAAAAAGTCTATATGCACTCCAAATAGCATAAGGAATATCAATACCAGGATGTCCTCCGTTGATAACACGAGTATCTAATTTATTTTGCAAATGCGCAGAAAATGTTTCATCTGGTTCTACGCCTGTTCCGTATGTCCAACTACACCCAATAGTAAGAATCATTTTACTAAATCCTGTAATTCTGGAAACGTAGTTGCAAAATCTTCATTTCTAATTCTATCAACCATTTCGATATTCTTTTTGAACTCGGGTATAAGATGTGAAGTATCAGCATCATTCATATATTTTGCTAAAGACAACCAATGACTGTATCTTTCATTTCCCCATGCTTTGGATTTTTCTGCTATTGCTTCATATTTTTCTGTAAGTTCTTTTTTCATATAGTCAGGTAAAATTTGTAAACTTAGGTGTTCAGGATGCTGCACAATATTAATATGAAAATCTCCTGCATTTTCTATGAACTTTGCTTCCATTGCCCATTCATAAAAGTCAACAATGTGATATGCATTTTGTACACTTGCTGTAAAATTTACAAAAAACTCAACACCTGGTGCTTGTTGCTTCATTTTTTCTCTGTTGGCAACTATTTTATTCCAGTCTGTACCTTTACGAATATATTCTGCACGTTCTCCGAATCCGTCAATACTTGCTCCTACAACAACTCTATCAAACTTTGGCCATATTTCTAAAACATCTAATTTTTTATATTTCATCTGACTAAAGTTAGTATTGTAGCGTATAATTGTATCGTACTTTTGCATTTCGTCTAACTTATTAAGTATACGATAATGCTCTTCCATAAGCAAGGGCTCGCCTCCTGCAAAATAAATATCTTCTACTTTATCAAACAACGGTTCTATCTGTTGCCACATATTAATGTTTTTGCCAGGGTCAGGTAAATCATTAGGAAGTTGTCCCCATAATTTTTTTTGGTCTTCATACCAGCCTGTACTCAATTGTGGACCACAACTTCTACAACGCATATTACAGATATTAGAAAATCTAAAATCCCAGTAATGTATGCTTAGTTCATCTAACGTGCCATCTGGATTAGTTTTATCTAGTAGATGCATGTGACGGTCAAACGTTTCGTTCATATGTTTACGTAAACTAGTACCGCCGTGCTTTTCGTTAATAAAACAACGCTTACAACTTTCTGGTTGTTCATTGTTAAGGAACTGTGTGCGCAATTTTTTCATTGCTTCATTGTTCCAAATTTCAGCTAAGGTATTATCGTTTAAATTACCAACAGTGTCTTCCATTGCTGTCAGACAACAAGGATACACATTGTTGTTAGGCCATGTGTGTAAATGTATCCAGGGTGCTATACATACGTTATTAGTCATAAGTTGCCAAAGGTTCGTCTATATTTTTAGGATCAGGTTTTAGTACCCATCCTTCTTTATCTGCAAGTTCTTGTATTTCAACATCGGTGTCTGGTATGCTTTCTACCCAGTCTGTAAGTAACTTAGGAAACACATATAAACTTTTATTTCTTCTGATATCGTACTGCTGATAAAATGTTTTAAAGTCTCTCCAAAGTGTAATAGGATTACTAGTTCTACGATGTGGAGCATCAACTGTTACAAGATAGTCTATAAGACGTTCTATGCTTGCACGTTCAAACTCGTGCCATAATTCTTTGTCTTTATTTGCTTCATACCATGTTGACAGTTTTTTATGCATTTCATCTTTTATATGATTAGGCAATGCAAGTGGAGATTGAAAACTAGGAAATCTCAATAAGTTTAAACTTACTGTCGGCCACTTACTATCAGTTAGTTCTTTCAATTCATACACTTGGTCTAAAAACTCAGTAATACTAAACAAACATAAACTGTTTATTGTCATCATAATATGTAACTTTGCATTTGCTTCTGTTAGTATTCTTTTAACATTAGATAACCATAAGTCGTATTCTAAACCGTCTCGAATATATTCAGCTTGCTTACCCACACTTTCACAACTAGTGTAAATTTCAAAGTGATGCATTCCTTGAGACTTGTTAATAAGTTTGTCTATAATGTCTTTTTTAGCAATTAAATTACTGTTTATAGCAAATCTCATTTTTGTCTTTTGCGATTCAAACCAGTCAATTAGTTTCCAAGTGTTTCCACTCATTAAAGGTTCACCACCAGTAATACGCAATTCTTCTAAGCTACTGCTTAGTCCGTTATCCCACCATTTCCAAAACGCTTGAATGTAAGGATTGTCTTCGTCATCTTTGTAAGGCTGTGTCCAACTACCATCTTGACGGAATGCTCCTGCACCGTCACTTACAAGATTTTTGTATTCGCCATGCTTTTTAATATCTTTTGCCCAAGTAGTACTGAAACTAGCATTGCAGTAAGAACATGCAAGATTACAAGTACGATCAAATGCGATTTCAAATGTTTTAAGATGAACACTTTCTGTATAATTTAAATCGTAAGCACGTTGTAACTCATCGTCATCATATATAATTGTTTTAAAAACTCTGTCACTTACAGCATCCTTGCCCATATCTTCCATTTTCCAGCAATACTCACATTCTCTTGGACGCTGCCCGACTTGCATCTGACGGCGCATTTCTTTTTTATGCTTTGTATTATGAATTGCTGTAAAATCAGCTTCTACTTCCTCTACTGGAATTTTATGTGCAGGAGGGTGGTGGCAACTTGCGGTTGTGCCGCTGCCTAACCATGTAGTAGCATTATACCATTTTGCTCCGCAGAAACTAGGACTTTTTGAATTAATCACTCGGTCTCTGTATTGGATTAAACTTTCATCAGGTTTTTTAGGCATTCCAGTCCTCTATAATCTCTCTGTAATCTTCAAAAACTTTTTTAAAGTTTTTTCTACGTCTTTTATCGTATGCTTGTATGTATGCAACAAAATCTTTTCTATGCTCTATAGCTGGATCTGTATTACGTAGATAATCGCAAAATCTTTTTATTTGATCCCATTCTTCAAGATACAATCTTGCATACTTATCTGGACTATGATATTTCAACCAACCTTCGCAAGTAGATTCAATTGCATTTGCATAAAGCAAACGATCTTCCTTGTCTAGCAATGTACACTGTAAGTGTGGAGGCCAACGCAAGTAATTAATGCTTATCGGAATACGATTATATTCAAATGCTTTGTTATATTTTTTACGAAAGTCCATTACAAGATCTATAAATTTTTCAAAACTAGGCAAACTTAAAATGTTTACTGTTGTCATAATTGCAACTGTACTTTCAGTTTCGTCAAGTACCTGTTCTACATTAGCAATCCATTGCTTATAATCTAGTCCGTCTCTTGCATATTCGGCTTGCGCACCTACGCTTTCTAAACTTGTATACACATCTATCTTTTTTACTTTATCTTTTAGCATGTTAATTTTTTCAATTAACTTATCAATAAGATTGTTTGGCACACAAAGGTTAGTGTTAATAGCAACTTCCAATTCAGGCATAGGATTCTCAATAAGCATGTCTAGCAAACGCCATGTTTCCTTGCTCATTGTAGGTTCACCGCCTGTTAATCGTAATACTTTTAAATGCGGTAATGCATCTGGAAACCATTTCCAAAATGCTTTTACATAAGGGTTTACTTCGCTGTTTAAATAAGGAAACTTTTGTGTCTTTTTTAAGTAATCTAAATTGTGCGATCCGTGCAAAACAGGATACTGTCCGTGTTGCTTTATATCTTCCATCCACTTGCTGCTAATTTCTGGAGAGCAGTATGCACACGCAAAATTACACGCATTTGAAAAACTAACTTCTAAGTAACTAGGATAGGTATTTTCTTTAGGATCACTGGTTGCTATTTCATCAAATCTATCCCAAGCCCAGTAGTCAGCAGTTTTATAATGTCTATCACTAAAGTAGTTTTTATCTAAATCTTCTATGTTCCAGCAATAATCGCATTCACTAGGACGCTCACCTTTAAGCATCATTTCACGTTGTTTCTTTTTGTGCTTGCTATTATGCAGTGCATGTGGATTGCCCATAATTTCGCTAATAGGAATTTTATGCGGAGCAGGGTGGTGACAACTATGATTGTAACCGTTTTGTAAATAGAGTGTAGTTTGAAGCCATTTAGCCGTGCAGAAAGAGCAACTTACAGAATTAATCTGTTTGCGCTTTTGTTCAAGTACCTCAATTCTTTTTTCATTACTCATTCTGGATCAATTACAAATTGTTGGTTAGGGTTGCGACTAGGATTTTGATAAACTGTTTTAAAGAACTTACTTTGCTGTGCATCTAAAGGATTTTCTGCAATAGGCACTTGTAATTCTTGCATGAGCTTTTCACCTAGATCGCTTACTTCATCGTGCAAGTACATTGGTTTGATAAATTTTACTTCTTGTTCCCACATATCGTTTAAGTATTCAAAGTCACGTACATTTACATAATCCCAATCTGTACACATTGTCATGTATAGTCCCTGACGTGCTCCGTAAATAGCCCATAGCCCGTTATCGACATCTGCACCTACCATAAGCCATATCCACAACCTATGTAAATTTTTCCAGTGTCCTTTAAGGAATTCTTCTTGTGTAGGTTTTACACCTTGATCAAGTGCCATTTTAACACCCTCACGGAATCCTGCTCTCCATGCTTGCTGCGGTGTCTCGTTATTGTATACATACGAATAACAACTGTTTTGTTGGATATATTTTAAATCCCAACAAAAGTCTACTTGTGCATGTGGATTATCTGGATCAGCATTTTCATGTGTACGCATGTTTAACACATATTCTTTAGGCCAACATTTAAGTCCGCCGTTGCCGTACATAAGACCGTTAATTACATTCTTACCACACCAGCTAATAACACTGTGTTCTAAATCAGCATGTTCTTCAAAATCTATTTCTTGTACAAGGAATTCAGGATTGATTTGATTGTCACCGTCAACAGTAACAAACCTGTCTGTTTCTGAAAGTTCTGCACAGGCTTTATGTGCAGCATCACTTCCTTTAACACCATGTACACGTTTTGCCCACGGAACTTTGCTACACAAATCTGCGTAATTTTTTTCTGCATTTGGCTCATCGTAACTTAGATAGATAATATCATAGTCAATTACTTTGAACTTTTTGCTCATACTAGCACCTCGTGTTTATAACTATCAAAATATTTGGCTGTATAGATACTAACTTTGTCGTTTATCTTTTCAAACTTATATTCAAAAGGAAAAGTATATTCGTCATCGTAAATTAGATCGTTTACACTTAAACGCAAAACTCTAAACAAAATATTTGGATCAAATTTTGCAGTAATACTAAAGAATATATTACTGTTAATACTTACTGCTTCTGATCTTAAAAAAGTTCTTAACGAATCACTTACCTTAATCCTCCAACATTGTTCTCTATTGTCTTGTATTATTGTTACATCACAATCTTCATCGATGTCAGAAGGTACTTCGTAAAGTGTATTATATACGTGATCATTTTCAGTTTCTAAATCACCTTTCTCACGTAGCACATATTCTTTTAAACCAATATCAAAAATAACTTTATATTCTGTCATAGTTTTTTCACCAGACATTATATCTTTAATTTCGTTTGGTTCAACTTCGACATACGAATTTTCTTCGTTGCCCTTTTTACCTACTCTGATAAGCTCTCCTGTATCAGGATCAAATTCTACAAATGTTTTAGATGACACTTGCAATGTTTGTATCATATCTAAAAACGAGTTTAATTCAGACATCTAATAATTCCTCATATCTTTTAATTACAGCACCTTCAATAAAGTCCTTTTCTGTATAATGCAAAATACCAGTTTGTATGTGATTACCTAATTTAAGTTTACAATCTTCATCCATATAAACACTGATTCTGTTTTGCCATTTGTTTATTGCTTCGTACCAATCTTGTATTCTTGGTTTCATGTGTGTGAAACTTGGAAATTTCACTCTTGTATTTGTAATTTCTGTATCACAATCTAGTATCTTACTAACAATAGCTGCACTTACATCAATACTACAACGTTTTGGATAGTGTTCTTTTACATATTGTCCGTAGAAGAATTCCCAGTTGTTTACAACTAGTTCCAACCATGTATAAAACTTGTGTGAAAAATCGCATTTCTTAAAGTAATGAAATCCACTATACAAATTAGGTAATTCATTTGCTGTGAATGCTTTTCTGTAATAATCATCTGTAATCTTATCTCCACGATATGTGTAGACGTTGCTTACAAAATACATTTCATAATTTTCTAAAAACTTTATCCAACTGTCTATGTCTTGTAGTACAAGCATATCTGTATCTAATACCAAAGTTCTAGTATAAGGAGTTACATGATATATTTTCCAACGATTGCTAATTTTCCAAGATTCTTCTTCAGCACTATCATTCCAAGGTATTTCTATAATTTGATCAAAGAAACGATGATATTTTTCTGGAACTTCATCATTTGTAATCAAACTTACAGGTATGCCCGGGTTTGTAGTAGCAATACTCATAGCATTTACACATGCTTGTAAAACATAATCATCAACATCGTTATTTTGTGCAAGCATTACAATGCCAAAATCATCCATTTGACATCTCCTTATCTATTTGACGAACCAAACTAAATTTATTCATTACGTGTATGCTTTGACCTCTTGTACGTAAAGGTGTATACTCTCCTAGATGTTTTTCCTTTTCTACTAGGAAAAGCATATTGTCTTCTTCTAGATCCCACAGTATGTCTTTGTCAGTAGTATACATCAACTTACCTGGTAACGGAGATACAAATCCGCCTTGTTGAAACCCGTTCATCATATGTATAGCAATACTAAAAGCAAAATCGTTTCGGAACATTTTACTTGATATTTGATAAACACGTCGATAGTGTTCATAGTTGTCTTGTATGTGTGCAATTAATTCAAAAAATCTTTTGTTTGTTTCTGTCTTTTTAAAATAAACAACTGTTGCCCAGTAAAAGTCTACACTACTATCACTTACATACTTAAATTCTCTCGGATTGCGTACATTAGATATGTCCATACTATCTTTGTAAATTGCAAAATCGTTTACACTGCCAAAACAATTTTTAAGCAAACTATTAGACACAACATAGTCAGTATCCATAAGAATAGTTTCATCGTAAGGAGAATATTCGTATGCGTTATATCTGCCAAGGTTTTTAAAGTGGGCTCTTCTACCACTTAGTGCGCCGTCATGAAAAGTCCTGTGGTTGTCTATTAACCAAGGATCTATAGAAATTACTTCGTCAAAAACTTCTGTATCAAACTCTCTTTCTAAGTAGTGAAGAGAATCTGTAACTAATGACGTTGGTACACCTAAATATTTTCTTATTCGTTTTGCTAAAAAATACGCCTGTTTGATATAATCAATTTGATCGTTATTTCTTGCAAATAGTAGTACACCTTTACTGCTCATAATCTACTAAATTTTCCATCGACCTATTTGATTTAATTTTTTCGTACTCTGCGAAATAGTTATTAGATGCTGTGAAGTAAACATCTAGAATGTCATCGTAAAATTTTTCTAAGTCAGAAATATTTGTTGGAATATCGTTATCGTCAGTAAGTACTGCTTCTTCTAGCCCTTTGTCTACAAGCAGTCCTACAAAAGTGATAAGTTCTTTTGTTACAGAAAACTGACAACCGTTTGTGTAATACAAAAGATCTTCGAAATATTTTTCTTTTAAAAGTCGTTTTTGGTTATTCATAGTAACCATAAAGTTACTAAAGTCAAGTGCTTTTTCTAACCGTTCGTCCATAAGAGCCTCCAGTCTATTGCACTAGTATATAACGATTTTAGGATTTTGTCAAGACTATATTGACTGTAAAAGTGTTCCTGTTACAGGAGCAATATCAACAGTAGTGTAAGTTGTTGTACCTATTGTCATTTCTCCTGCAGGTCTTAAAAGCTGAACGCTAGAGGAAAGTGTACCTGTAACATCTTCGTCAATGTCAAAGAAAGGGGCTTGTGACGGTGGATTATCAAGGTCTTGGAATCTTATTCTAAATCTAAGTTCTGTTGCACTAATTTCTCTTACAGCAATGTCCCATTCGTTATCCACGTAATCACTACCTGAATAGCTTGCTATAATTTTATAGTTACTAGTAAGTCCGTTGTAATTTCCTATATTAGCTGCGACTGTTGCAGATCCAGAAGTTGTTGTTCCCGCTCGGCTAAAAGTAATTGTGCCTGCGTTAGATAATAAACTTCTCCAGTCATTTGTTTTCAATCCTGAACCGCCTGTAATACTTGCAAAGAATCTAATTTCTCCAGAGGCATTAAAATATCCTTGCCTTTCAGCTGCATTCTGCCATGTAACTGTAAACTCGTGTGTTAGTGTACCGTTCCAGTTTAAAAATCTTTGCTTGCTTAATGTAGTGCCAGTACCGTCACGTAAATCATCTAACTCAAATTGGCCTGTGCCTTGTGCAAACAAGTTTCCTTCTACTGATGTCATAAGTGTTTCTAAGTCTGTAATAACTTGTTCTTCAACTTTATCAACTTGTGCAACAGGTTCAAAATCTGCTAGTGGGTTAGTCCCTGTTTGGTGTACTCTAGCAGCCATAATATCAAGGTATATGCGAGACCATTGATCTGCTGTAATTTTATTACCTTGTACTTCCGATAAACTATGAGTTCCTGTGCTACCTCCAACTGCTACTGCGATTTTTGTACTAGAATTTACAGGAAGATCACTATGTAGTGTAAATGTGTTTGCACCAGTACGATTTACATAGTAGTATTGCTCGTCTTCTAGTCTGTATGCATCATCATTGCCGCCGTTGCTATAAAGAACCAAATCACCGTCTTGGAACCCGTGGCTGTTTATTGTAATAGTTCCATCATTAGCAACAGAGCCTACAATACTCCAATTCACTGTTCTATATGAAATAGGGTCAACATTACTACTTCTTAACGGTTGAGCATACCCAGTAGTACTTGACGAGTTTGCAGGATCACCGTATACAGCAGCGATTCTGTCCTGAAGTAAATTAAATCTGGTTGCTAGAATTGATGTAGGCATGCTGTCTCCGTAACGAACTCATTTATACTATTTATGCGTATTTTATTTTATAGTATAATCGAATTGAATAAGTTAGGAGCGTCTACTTCTACACTAGGTCCAGTAGCTCTGTAAATTTGTACAATACTTTTTAAAGTTCCGTCTACGCTTTCGTCAACACCGCCAACAATGCCGCCTGGTGGAACTGGAATAATCGGACTATCACCAGTATCTTCGTCTCTGAAAGATATCAAAAACTTTATAATACTATCACTTTGTTTTCTAGCAGCAATTGTATATCTGTTTTCTGCATAAGCTGCGTTGACATCACTGCCAACCTTTTCAAATATCAGCTGATATGTATTTGTTAAATTATAAAAACCAATAGCAAAAGCAGTACCAGTACCGCTAGAGCTTGTTTCATTATGCTTAAACTGTACTTGACCTGCGTTATTTAAAATTAGGCGCCAGTCATCTGTTTTTAATTCTGTGCCACCTGATAGTGTACTATAAAATCTTAGCTGACCGCCGCTATTAAAAAAGTGTCTTGCTTTGTCTGCTGTATCAAACGTAACTTCAACTTCGTGCTGTAAATTACCACTCCATCCAGTTGTTCTTGTGCTTGTAATACCTGCATCTAGTGTAGCTTGTGAATCGTTTATTAAAAACCTGTCTGCTTCAATTGCTAACATAAGAGATTCAAATGCGCTAACTGCTTTCTCTACATACGGCGAAGTATCATCATCTAAGATAAGATCTCCAATATTTATAGATTCAATCGAAACTGGTACAGTTCCTGTTTGGTGTGTTCTTGCACGACTCATGTCTATATAAAGACCTTGCATGTCTTGTGCTGTTACTGTAGCACTAGTTAACGCTTGGGCACTTTCTAGTTGTTGTCCGTATCCGTCCGAACCACTACCGTTACCTTGTATTGTTGCAATACGAGATTGCAAGTTGTTAAATCGTGCTGCTGTAATTAGATCACCGACTGCCATTTTACTTTCCTATTATACTTTTAGTACACATTCTACTAGTTTTTCGCCCTCGTCACTATTACTTTCAAGTGCAACACCTACTAGTGCTGTTGAAGCAATTGTTGTACAAATACCGTCGTCCCATGCGTATACAGGTTGACCTTTTGATACTGCACCTTTAACTCTTACAGGTACACGCCCTTTAAGACCTATTGCTTGCCCTTCGGCTGCTGAGTTCATTAAGTATGCTGGATTTTCTGATATAACACCTATACAAATGTCGCTTGCTTTAGCTGGGCGAGTCTCTGCTTCGCCTCCAACTGCCATTGCTGTGCCAACTGGGTGTTCAATTTCTGTTGTATATTTTTCAGCAAGGTCAGCATACTGTGCTTCAGTTGCTCTACCTTCAAACGTTACAGCTCTAATTTTGTTATCGCTTGTTCTTATAACAATTGTACCGTTAGGTGCGCTTGCTGGACTCTGTGCAGAACTTGCTGAAAGGAAGTTTCCGCCTTCGCCTCTGAGTGTAGCTGCTTTTGTAGCTTCGCCTGTAAAGGTTGTAGCATAAACATTTGACCATTTAATTAGTTCTGTACCTAATACTTTTGAATTATCAGTTGCAGGAACAAGACCTTCGTTTTGGACTGTAAAGACATGCTGAGAAGCACTTGAACCGTCAGTAGTTTTAAATGCTATCTTACTTTGTGCGCCAACTGCATGTTCAATAATGCCAGCACCTTGTAAGGCACCTGCTGTTGACTCGATGTAAACTTTAAGATCTAAACTGTCACCTACAGTATAACCTGTATCTGCAAATTTTACTACTGAAACATTTAGCAAATCAACTTGGTTTTGCGAATTAATTTTAATATAGTCTGTAGCAACTGAGTTTCCTAGCTTTGATGCATTAGAAGCAGTTCCCCAAAATACATGATCGCTTGTAGTAATACCAGTGTCAGGGGTGTTCACTAGTGTAATACCTTTTTTGATCTTGCTAAATCCTGCAATTGGGTTTGATTCAGCTAGTTGAAATGCTGTTGCACTTGTAATTGTAATTGTTTCGTCTGACAAAACACCTTCAATAATTGTATGCGGAGTACCATTTGTGTCTAAAATTTCTCGGCTACGCATTTGGGTAACACCTTCGCCTGCGTTTTGTGGACCAATTAGTATAAAGTTTGTACCATCATAAACATATAATTGTTTATTTGAAATATCCCACCAAAAATCGCCTTGCGATAGTCCAGTTGGATTAGTTGCTGAAATTTCTGCACCGCCAGTTGTACGCCATTTGTTTCCGTCATAAAACTTTAATTTGTTGTTCGCACTATCATACCACAACTGACCGCTAATTGCTCTTGGTGGCGGATTAGCACCGCTAAAGTTTTCCAACAAAAACAAGAAATTTTCGTTTTGTATTTCACCGTATCCTGCATAGTTTTTGCCAATGAATTTTAAGTCAGTTGTTGTATCAACTGTACCATCTTCAACTATAGTTAGAATACTGTTGTTATATCTATCTATTTGATAAGCCATTCTGTTACCCCTAAATGCTTTATATATTATTTATCGCAATTCTTATATTCCTGGATCAAGGTTCTGTACTGTTGTCGGATCCCATATATTTACTCCGCCAGTTTCAACTACCTCAAACCGTTTTAGTCCTCTGCTAACAGTAATTTCAACATTACCACTAGCTGGGAAAAATGCAATGTCTTGCATTACTGATTCATTTTGTGTTCCGTTACTGTCAACAGCAACAAAACTAATATTTTTTACTGCATCTACATCAATATTACTGGCAACAGATGATGCTGCTGTTGTTGTTGAAATAAATGCGTAACTTCCTGCAATTTTCTTTTCTGCAGGAAACATTGCTTGTAAGTGATTACAAATGTCTACGTCATCTAAGTTTGTAATATCTAAACTAAACACAATAGGTTGTGTTTCAATTTCATAATCTACATAACCTTTAGTTGCTAACGTATCGTCAGTATCTTCAACTGTTTCGTCTCCAAGAGCAATTGCTCTATTTTTACTAATAGGTGTAGCTGCACCTGTTACTAGTGCTTTACCTGTATTTGTAATTCTTGCTGGATCGTCTGTAGGGTTAGGATTAGGTAAATTAACCCCCATTGATACTGGATACTTATAAGTTTGCGGACTGCTAAAGAAGTTGTAGTTAGGTGCATTTGTACCAGGGCCGTCAGTAACAAACGAAACGTTTCTAAGTAGTATTGTTCCAGCACTGTCTACACGTAAACTTTGCCCGTTTGATGTAATTGTGTTACCGTTGAAATTAAGATTATCAACATTTAAATATTGGAGTGTGCCAATCCTAATCAAACCTTCAGCATATATAATATCGTTTTCTAATCTATTAGCACTTAATTTTGCATCGCCGTTAATTTTATAAGACTTGCCCGAAACTAAGTCAAAATGTTCCGAACTTGTCCAAGAATCTGTAGCACTTGTCCATGTTAGTGTTTTATTACTGTTTTCTGCTAATAATATAATGCCGCCGCCATCAACTTGTGCATCTGGTAAGTTGGCACTGTCTTCGCCACGGCCTAATTCAATGTTAATATCTTCAACACGTAATGTTTGGCTATCTAAAACTGTTTGTGTACCACGTACTGTTAGATTGCCTTCAATAATAACATCCTTAGGTGTATTGTCATATATTCCTTCATTGCCACCTATATGTAACATAGCCTCAGGATTACTATTAAAAATACCTACTCTGTTATTTTGTGCATCTATATAGATACTATCAACTGCAAGGTCTAGTGTACTACTTTTTGTTCTAATAGTAATATCACTGTCTGTAACTTGGTTCTCAATAAAATAGTTACCGCCTAAAATCTTATGAGCAACGTTTGGTGCAGTACCAAGGATCAAACCACCTTGGTTGTTAATTGTGATTGTACCTTGTGCAACAGCGTCAACTTCTGAAGGTAGGAACTGTTCAACTGTACGTACTTCTCCGTCTGCTGTAAGAAGTGCGTTTGCACTTGTAGAAGTGCCGTGGAATTTAAAGTTAGCAGCATCAATTATATTAAAGCCTTCTTTAATAATACCGTCTGGATTATCATCTGTAACTAGTCCTTGTATACGCTCAGAATATTGTGGAGTAAATTCAAGATCACTAAACACACCTACTAAGTTACCACCAACTTTTAAAAGTGCAACTGTACGTGAACGAGATTGTTGGTCAATAATAGTATCAACTTCAAATCCTGTTTCTTTTTGCAAAGAACTATAAATTGGTCCTGCAAGTACAAGTTCTGTACCGTCATAAAAATACAATTGGTTTGTTAGATTATTAATCCAAAGGTCACCTGCAACCATTGTTGGTGCTTCTGGTTGTACAAACGGACCACCCGATGCTTTCCATACTTCACCGTCATACACCATAAGACGCTGATCGCTTGTATCCCACCATAGTTGCCCCTGTAACGGATTACTAGGTGCAGATGTGTTTGAAAAGTTTTCGAGCATTTTAATAAAGTTTTCATTAATAAATTCTCCAAAACCTTCATAGTTTCTACCAACTAATATAAGATTTGTGGACTGATTGTCTATCTGTCCGTCAATTAAGTCTACTAGTAGTGTTCCGTCAGTTTTGTTTAATTTATAACTCATCTTTATTATCCAGTGTATATAATATAATTTACTGCTAAGTACGGATTCATTGTATCAATCGGTGTACCTAACACTCCTGTTGTTTTTACGCCACCACTTGAAGGTAGAGCTTGTCCAGCTAGTGTACCTTGCGGAGCATCAAACTGAATCGCTTGTGGGTCATCAGGAACGCCTGCATTGTCTCTAACTGCATAATACTGTGCATTATCCGAACCTCTCATATCGTGTTCGTGTTCTGGTAAGTTATCAACAGCAATTGTAACGTTTTCTGAACCAGCACTGTTACCAATTTCTGCTGCGCCTGGGCCTGTTACTCTGTTAGCATTAGGTGATATACCCATTTGGTCTAAGCCTAACGGGAATCTACCTCTTAAATCAGGTAATGCAAAAAAGTTAACACCACTATCAGATAACTGATCAGGATCTTTAAAATTAAATCCAATTGCTAAAAACAACTGGCTAAATTCTGATTTACGTATTTCACTTCCGTCACAAAATAACCAACCAGTTGGCAATGTTGTTCCTCCAAACGGAACAATTGTACCAGCTGGTATTAACGGTATTGTTTTTAAGAAGTTTTGTTTACTAATTCTATACAATCCTTGGCCGTCGCCTGACGTTTTGTTTAATAGAATCTCATCTCCCGGCAAACCGTTTTGTATACTTTCTTTATTACTTACAAATGCGTTACTAATAGTTGTAACAAACGTTTTAGTACCTTCGCCTGTTTTACCGTCAAAGGCAAAACTTGATGCACTTACATCTCCGGTCATAGCAAATTGTGTAGCACTAGAAAGTCTATCTGCCGAACCTGCTTTACCTGAAACTGTACCAGAAACATTACCTTGTAAGTTTCCAAAGAATGTATTAGCATACATTTGGTCATATCTATTTAGGTTATTACCTACGTTGCGTCCGCCGTTAATATCCGGAACAATATTACCAGTTGATAATATACCGCCAACATCTAAGTTAGCACCTATATATGCGTTTAATGCAACACCTATACCACCTTTTGTAATAATACTACCTGTTCCAATACTAGAACTATTTGTAGTGCTTTCTACTTTAATTTTACCAGTATTTTCAGCATCTCCTGGAGTACTAGCAACCTGTATGTTACCAATAACATCTAATGCTTCGTCAGGAGCTGTATTGTTAACGCCTACAAACCCGTCACTGTCAATGCGTAGAACAGTGTTTGTGCTAGAGCCACTACGTACACGTACATCAATGTTACTACCTGACGTGTTGTGTTGTATAATACCTGCCTCGCCTTCAACTTGAAATGTTAGCTGGCCACCTTCACCAATTTGTATACCTTGGTTGTTTTTAATACGCATTTGACTGTCTGTTGTAGAAGGTGCATCGCCTCTTAAAAAGTTATTTGCGTTAACTGTTTCAATGCCTGATGCTGTCAACGGACTGTTAGTAACTTTTAATGCTGCTGCTCTTGACGCAAGGCCTACAAACTGGTAATCATCGTTGAGACTTGGATTTGCAAGATTTATACCTTTAGATACACTATCAAAACCAAAAATCTGTGTTTTTAGACTAAATTCTGCGTCACTAATAATAGCAACTGTTACGTCTCTAATGTCAATACGCAATACTGTATAGTCTATATTATCCTGTCCTGTAAGAGTAACCGGAGTTGCACCTGTTACAAGACCGTCCGAATAACTAGGACCAACTAAGATCCAGTTTGAACCAGTGTACAAGTATAACTGTTGGTTATCAATGTCAACCCACAGGTCGCCTGCATTAGAGTTACTAGCAGCAGGTTCTAAATTACTTTTCTTCAAACCTGACGCTGAAATCCATGTTGTTCCGTCATAAATTTTTAGTTGATCAACACCTTCCGTTGTGTCGTACCACAGTTGTCCTTCAACCGGTTTTAGCGGTGAAGTATTGTTTGCAAAATTTTCTAAAAGATGCAGTAAGTCTTCTGCTATAGCAGCGCCGTAGTTTGTTGTAAATCTGCCAGGAAGCTGCAAACTTGTATCCTGGTTAATTGTGTTATCTTCAACTTGGATAACGCCCTTATTTGCTTCGTCGGTGTATCTTACTGTATATGCCATCTACTGCTCCTTATACACCCGACAAGCTCTGGATTCTAACTGTATAATCAATTTGAATCAATCTGTTTAATGATTTCTGCACAGGGTGAAAAATTACATGTGTTAGCAACCTTCCTGAGCCGCTAGGATCGTATGCTCTTAGTCCTAGTTCATCAAAAATATAATTGTTTGTTAAGTCGTTTGCAGTATCAAATGCATCCTGTCCGTCTGGTTCACCGTAGTCTAACAAACAACTTACAACTACATCTGTATAATTTGTACCACTTACGTGTCTTGTTTCTAGTTTATTTCTTGCAGGATCTGTATTGTTGACTGATCTATCATCTACTACTTTTGTATACGTTTGGTTGTATAAACTTGCATTTGTTCCTGTAGAGTTTGGAGTGAGGTATGTAATAATGCCTGTAGGATCAACACTAGTACCGCCGTTACCAAAACTCATTTCATAGATAAAACCTTGTCCTGCATTGGTTATGCTTTCTGCTAATGCAATACTCATGTTTTCATAGTGTATTGCATTTCGTTTATTCACCAGAACTTTTCCAGTTTCTGGATCACTAATCTTTATGTGTCCTTGTAAAAGCACACCGTTTTTATCGTTTATTTTATCAGTCATTTTCTGTTTCCTACAATGTATTTATTCAATAAACTTTATGCTGCCGCTACGCAAGAAATTAGCGATATTATTGTTGCTCTTGCTTAATGCTGTATCTGGATCATTCCAAACTTTGCCGTGTTTTCTTATTACAAATACCTGCTTATTTGCAGGAGGTATGTAATTTTCTTCGTACAATCCTGTATCAGGATTAGGTACATTTATAGTTAATATGTTACCGTTGACACTAAATTCAGGTGGTAATACTTCATCACCGTCTACACTATCTAATGCTAAGGTAGGATTAAACTTATCTATACTATTCTTTCTTAAACGTCTGCCTTCATAGAATACATCAAAAAATTCTTCCGGATTAATTTCAAGATCATGTGCAGTGTTATATGTAGCTGCAAAAGTACTTGGATCAAAATCTAAATCTATAATTCTTGTACTGCCGTCTGTAGTATATATCTTAGTTATAGTTTCATCTGTGTAAGGAACATTTTTGTTTGCGCCTTGGTCATAGACTTTTGTTCCTGCTGCTACACTTTCGTTTACACTTGTACCTAGTGTACCTCTACGTAGCTGGCGCAGTGTATTACCTTCTTTAACAAGATATTCGATACGTTCTTTGTTTATCCAAATAATCCCTGGTAAGTTTTGAGCTTTGTTTGGTTCAGATAACAAGTCACCATTAGTTACTTCAATTCTTAGATCATAATAGTTTAGATCTTGTGTAAGTTCAACTTCGCTTTGATCAATACGTTTAAAGTGTGTTCTATTAAGCATATCTTTAAACTGTCTAAATGCAAATCTTTCAGTAGCCAAAGGTGCTGAGAAACTTAGTACATCAACAACATCGTTTTCGTTTAGCTTTCTTTCTATACGAACTCGTGTTCCGTCGTCAGTAACGTAGTAATCTAAGCTAGGTATTAACAATTCGCCGTTTACACTTACCCAAACAAACTGTGCATCGATTACAGGCTTACGCAACAGTATTTCACCTGTTGTAAGTCTATGATATGTTGAGTATTCTTTCGAACCTGTTGTAAGCGTACTTCTAGCTGCAACATCATAACTTATTCTTTCTGATTGTAAGATATTATGATTTGTAAATGTTATTATCTCAATCGGAACATCGTACCCTGGTGTATCTACAAAAGATATTTGATTATTTTCAATTGTGTATTCACCGTCTCCTACTATATAAACTTCTAGTACATCTCCAGGTTGTCCAACGCCAGGTAACAATTCAATAATACTATTAGCACTATCAAATGTCCACTGTTGCGGGAATGTAATAGGCTGTCCGTTAATATAAGGTTTAACGGTATTTTCAACATTAGTAATGCTACTTGCTGGTTTTTGGAACAGCTCAATTTGATACTGTCTTTGTCTAGATTCAGGAACAACATATTCTGCATTATATCCAGGATTTAATATTTTGTTTCCTACTCTTACAAGCATTTTGTATTCTGGAGGTGTTTGATAAAGTGGAGTTACAGGTAACTCAAATGTATTTGTACTTCCGTCACCTTTAAATTCCGATCTTGCCATTTGGCTATAATTTAATTCTTCATCTGCGGAGAAAATAATATAGTCTATTACATCTCCTTCATCGGGATCTGTAACAAATCTTACAAGAGTATTTCCCCCAAAGTTAGGATAACTGTCGTCTGCTTCTACTAGAATTGCTTCTGCTGGAACACCGTTAAGTGTAACATACAGCGACATGTTTTCTTGGAATTTCACAGAAGTTAGATAATCACTTTGTTCAAATCCAGCAACAGTTCGGCCGGTGTCTAGGATTTGTTTTTGTCCCTTTCCAACAGCAATAATACTTAATACTTGATTAGCAACAAGATCTGGACTATTAAAGGACAATTTATTAGTTGCCCAATCAATATTGTATTGATCTTGCCCTAGTACTTGATCGTCAAGTTTAACAATTACAGATTCTGCACTTGCAGGAATAATTTTTAAATCAAACTCGTGATCATCTTCACCTAATACAAATGTTTGGACGTATATTAATCCTTGACCGTCTGTTTCTCTTTCAAATACTTTTATATCTAAACTATCAACTAATTGTCCAGGTACTAGTTCTTCAGGACCTTTACTTGTCATAGGTGTAACAAAGCCATCACCGTCGATAATAATTTCTTCTGCTGCAATACCTTTAGCAGTTTGATACTGTAGATCTCCACCGCTTAATGCTGTATCGTAAGAAAGTTCATCTGGCTCAAAGCTGCCATCACTAGTTTCTTTTCTTATAATAATACTGTCGCCGTCTTTTACAATTATTCCTAATTCGTCTAAGAATATATCTTGTGTTACACCGTCACCAATTATTGTTTCTATCCAAGGACCGTCGTATTCAGTATTGCTACTATCTAATGTCTGTCCGTCAATTCTTGTATATTCTGTTTCTCCAAGCAAACGAATATAAACATTATAATTAACACCATTTTCTAACGGAGTACTTAATCTTATACTTACTGTTGACCCATCAAATACAAAGACTTCGTCTTCAAATGTGTTTACATACGAATCCCAAGTAGTAGAATACCAAACATCACTGTCCCAACCGCTAGGTCCAGTAAATTCAAAACTTCTAACTTGTACGCCGCCGTAGTCGACGCCGTCCATCAGCTGACCTAATTCTTTTCCTAGCATGCCTGTTTCTGGATTGTAGAAAAAGTTAATCCTGTCTTGAGCATGAAGCATGTCTACGCTCTTATCATATTCTACAGTTATTACAGCATTCAGTACTGGAGGTGTTGTAAATTCAATAACACCTTGTGTTCTTTCGTATCCTGTATTGCTGTTAACTCTATTATAATATGTAAATTCGCTTCTAAGTAATTGAACGCCGTCTACGAAAATTTTAATTTTTCTGTTGTCATTAGCAATAGGCCATTCTAAATTATATACTGTTCTAGAACCAGTTCCAACAAATGTTTCAACACTATCTAGATTTAAAATATACATGTTTCCTGAGGTTCTATCAAACTTCACTCTCATGTGTGCAGTTCTAACTTTGCTGTTTCCTATAATAACACTTGCACTTGCTGCTTCTCCGTCTTCAGCTTGAGATCCTACAATTCTTATAGTAGGTGCTGACAAATATCCAGAACCTGGATTTGTAACTTCTATCTTTGTAATAGAACCTCTGCCTAAGTATGCTTGTGCTGTAGCGCCTGTTCCGCCGCCGCCTTCAATGTAAACTTTAGGAGTAAATGTAAATTTACTACCAGGATTTGCTATTCTAATTTCTGTAACTTCATACCCTACATTATCTCTAAAGTCTCTTCGAGGCAATTGATTTATTTTATCATTATCAGTTACAAGAACATCATTTTTAACAACTACATCTGCAACATTAATTCCTTTTTTAACTGTGTCATAGTAAGGAGCAAGATCAAAATCAGTAATTTTACTTTGTGTTTCGTCTAATGCTTCATAATCGCTTACATATTCTCTGATAGATGATCTATAAGGTTTAGTTTCTTCAATATATGCTTCATAACTAGGAAGTGTATCATTATTAAATGTAATATCTTGTTCTAATATTCCTAGATTATGTTTTGCTTTTACAAAACTTGTTTTAAATGCCCAATCAACATAACTTTGTTCTGAGAAAACATAACGCAAACTTGCAAACCAAAGTTTATTATATTCTACAGCCAATTCGTCTACAAAAATATTATCTCTAATTGTATCAAGTATTATTCTTAATTCTTTAATAGGCTGATTATCATAAAAATAACTATCAAAACTTCTAGTATCAAAACCAATGCTGTTATTCAATAAATCATAAAGTGATTCTTTAAACTGTATAGTACCGTTTTGTCTACCTACAGTTTCATAATTGATTGTAAAATCTTCTGTATCTTGGTTATCGATTTTTCTTAGAAGAAGCCATCCGCCTGAACCAACGCTATTAATTTTTACAATATCACCTAAATTATTATCTAGTCCATATAATTGGTATGTTCCTTCTAGTTTGTCATTTATATCTGTAAATGCATTATACCCGTCAGCATACCAATCTGCATAATCCCAGAAAAGTTTTGTATCGAACTCTTGTACACGTTTTCTAAACCATTCGCTAGAAGTATTATCCCAATCATAAATTGACCATTTTCCGTAAACTGAACTATCTGCATTTACAAGAACACTTAAACGCCTTACAATTAATCTAGTTGTGTCAGTATAGTTTTCGCCTTGACTTATAATTTCAACACTAGTAACTTGTCCAAGATTATTAATATATGTTTGTAATTCTGCACCCGATCCTTGTCCTACTATTTCAACTGTAGGACCTTTTCTAACAGTATCAGTTTCTGGATCAAAGTTAATGTCTTTATACCCTCTGCCTGCATCTGTAATTTCCACTCTAGTAATTTTACCGTTGCTAACAATAGGTGTTAGCTGTGCTTGGGTAACTTTACTTGTACCGATAAATCTTAATTCTTCTAAAGTATCAATTTCATAATCATACAAATTTGTAAACTTACTTGGTTTTACTTGGGCCGATGTTAACGGCGATAAATTAAAATCATCAACAATAAGTTTTTCTATAAGAACTAGATTAATTCTTTCTATTACTTGCTTTAATGCTTCTGTCTTGTTAACAAACATTCCCTGTCTAGGAGAAAATCTATTACCATATTTTAATTTAACTGGTAAATTCGGATCCGGAACTTGCCTAGATTGTTCGTCATATCCTATTAAACTATCAAACCATTTACGCTCAGTTTCTTCATTTAGAACGCTTGTTGCTAAGCCGTCACTCATAATTTGATATTGTGTGTGAATATTTTGTTCAGCATTTTCATTGTTGAGCCATTTAACGTTAAGCACAACATTTTTATCATTTAAGAAACTATCAACATTATGAACTATAAATCTATCTTGAGCGTGTATTGCCAAATGTCTATAACCCGAGCCTGCAGGATCGGATATAATTCTAGCTAAATCATTTACAGATAGTATTCTTGATTTATTAACAGGAACATCTGTTTTATTTCTTACCCAGAAGTAAAATTTGCTTCCAAAAGTTTGTGTAGTTTCGTCATAGTTAATAACTTGTGTGTATTGTGCATCTGCATATGCAGACTGTCCGCTTACGTTTACTGCAATACCTGCATCAGTTCCGCTAAGATCATCCCATGCACTCGGAATATAATCACTTTCTACCCATTCGTAAACTACTACTTCGTATCCCGGCATTAATTTATTAAAGTTATTAACTTGATGTACACTGTCACCTTGATAAGCGTTGATAAATTTCGTTCTACTAATATCATACCAAACTTCGCCTACATGTGACGGACCCCAAGGGTCGGCTTCATCAAACATACCTGCTATCGGTGTAACATTATAACGTGCTGGATCCCAAGGTGTTTTGTAATCTATTTCTTCTTCAGCAACACCAGGAAACTTTCCTTGTATAATATCTACAAAATCTAAATCAGTTAGTTTTGTATTTGTTTCTTTATTGTATAAGAAGGCACCTTCTATTTTACTAATATCAACAGTATCCACTGGTTCTCTTATTATATTCCAAGCTGACTTATTGAACGGTTTTCTATAATCTATTATTTCGCCTTCATAAGTTTCTTTTGTTATTCTAGGCATACCTACGTAAGTATGATTATCATTAATTAAAAGTATTTCACCAAATGTTTCAGTTTCTCCTGCATAACTAAATCTTTCTGCAAAAACAAATTCGTCATTTAGGTTTTCAAATACAAATACAGCACCACTATTAATATTAATATTATTAAAGGTTGTAAACCCAGAGTCAAAAGAAGTAACAGTTTCTGTGTTGCCTAAACTTGTACCGTCAAATGTAGTCGGAGAAACTATGTCACCGTTCTTACTTGTTATTACTAGTTCATTTTGACTGAAGTCTATATTATAACCAAATAATTCAGATTGTTCATTGTTTGGACTGTAAAGTATTACTGGATCTGTAAACTGACCTTGAGCATTTTCTTTATAAACTAATACCCTGCCTTGATCAATATTTTTACTATCATTAAAAGGTTCACTTATTGCAAGGAACTTGCCGTCGTCGCTAATAGCAATGTCATGATAGATACCGTCTTTACTGCTTGTATCTTCTATTATTTGCTTAAACATATACTTGTTACCGTCTAATTTGTATATGCCTATCGAAGTAATAGTGTCGCTCACTGTAAAGTCAGTAATATAAAATCCTTCTCCGTATTCGTCTAGTGCAAGATATTCCCAAGTACTATCCGGAGTATCTACATTAAGAGTCGGATCAATACCACCGGCTTCATCGTTGAAATAATTGTTTGCAATTCTAAATTCTTTATCGTTTAATATGCTGTGTACATAATATGTAACACCTTCAGAAAGCCCAACTTGTGCTGCTGCTCCTGCACTATCAATAGCAGCAGGTATTCTAATGCGTATCGGCATACCTATTGACATCCACGCTGTGCTCGAATCATCGCTAAGAACAATTGTGTCGTTGTCAGTATCAATTGCTTTTACTTTAACTTCAACTTTATGCTCGTTTAGTACAACAAGCGTTTTACCATCTTTGCTTACATCAAAGTTTTTAGCAAATTGTGTAAGCGGCCATTTAGGACTAAACACAAATTCATTTTCATACAGTGTGCCACTATTGTTTGGAAGGTATCCTAAATAATCTTCACCACTTGTAACTACTTCCCAATCTCTAGAGTTAAACGGTTGTGTTCCGTCAACTCTTGTTATTGCTTTATATAGTTTAAGAGTACTATCATCGTCAGGGTCAGCATATTTTACAATTTCTCCCGGTGAATAATCTAAGAACGGATCATTAGCAAACAATCCTTTGTAGTCACCGTCTTTACCGTAACGCCAACTTATTCTATTCCAATAAGTTGTATTAGAAACATCAATCGGTATTTCTTCTTGTGGAACAAATCTACGTGCTTCGTAATACTCGCCATTATTTTCAACTATTGTACCTGCTTCGAATTCGTTTATAGGTCCCCATTCTCCGAAGAAATTTTCTAATTTATCTTTGGGAACACCGTGTTTAATAATTTCAAGTTGTCCAGTGTCGCCTGTAGAACTTACAAATAAAGTATAATCTAAGCCGTCTTGGACCATTTTAATTTTGGTTCCGTATTCTTTATTAGTTGCAGCACGTTCACTAACAAAACTGTTTACATATGAATAGCCGCTTCTGCCGTTTGACTTGAAAATACTTATAACACCTTCGTTGTCGTACTTAACATCACCGAAATCGTCTACAGTTACTGAATATACTTGTGTATAGTCTCTGTTATAATAATCAGGATAGTTAGCCGGAACATCAGCACCTAGTTTAAGCTCTTCGTCATAGAACCAATATTCTTCATCGACAATTTTACTGTATTGCCAGCTAGGTAATAATTGTGCGCCTCTACGCAAAGGCAAGTTTCCGTCTGCGTTTCTAAAAATTAATAATCCACCAATAAGGTCAGTTCCTAGTGCAATATCCTGCTCAACACTAGAAATCCGTCCCATGACCCTTGCAGGCTCTCCAGGAAATAGTACAGGATCTGGTTCTCTTCTGATTTCATATCTTGCAATGTTGTTTAACTGCGACCAATCACCTTCTATATTTCTAAGGAATACCCTTACAGAAAATCCGTCTCTTTGATACCTAACTACTTCTGCTCTACTAGTTGTTCTTTTAATTAAACTTAGGCCGCCGAATTCATCAAACGGTGTTTGTATGTCTGTAATTATTGATCCAACTAGTGGTTCATACGGATCATCGCCAATAAACTCTGTAAATTCAAAATCTATATATCCGTCCCATATTTCAACAACTTCGTGTTTTTTGTTAAGTTGTTCAAATGTAAATCCAGCAGCATCTGTGTCAATAACATAATCATTTAAATCATATAAATTTAATCTTACTTCAATATTATCTCCGGTAACTGGATCTAAAAGAACATTTCCGTTTTCATCAGTAATTTTACTTTGGTATTCCTTGCTCATCCTAACAGCAAATAAATCTGTTGAAAATTCTTGTTTAACAGGTAAGTTACCGTTGTCGCCCCAATAAGTTAAATTGAGTATTTGACCTGCTTGATCTTGCTGTCCTGTATAAGATCCTATTGTACTGATTAGGTTTTGTAAGTTAAAATATTCATTAATCTGTCTGTTGTCTGAAGCAATTTTAATATCATTGTAAATCACACCAGTACCTGTATCAAGCCATGTAGAACCATTCAAGTACGTTAAAGGAACTGTTTTTTCATTATCAGAATAAACATTAAAATACCAGAAGCCGCCTAGCCCGTCAATTATATTATCAGCAAGTATTTGATAAATGCCCATTGAATCTCTATCATTTACATAAGCAGTACCGGTATTATCAAAAACACCGTTAACCCGTGTCAAATACATTACACAACTGTCGTCTTGTATACCAATATAATATAGTTGTCCGCTACCGGTAGGTGTTGTAATGAAATCGCCGACTTGCGGTGTATTAATAAATGTATCTACGTATAATACTAAGTCAATTTTTTCAACAATTGTATGTGTATCTGTAATTACATCATACGTTAAGGCACCGCTGTCGCCATCCCAAGGAAAATATGCATTTAGTGTAGGGTTACTGTTAGAATATCTATTCCAAGTAACACCTACTTGGTCTCCAGGTTCGGTAGCAAGATATGCTTCAAACGGGGCTCTTAATAAAAAGTGGTCCGTTGGCTTTCCTGAAAGTCCAGGATTACCTGTTAATAATAGTGTTATTAGTGTGCTATCTGCATCAGGGGCACTTGCAATATCTTTATAACTGTTAAATGTATTGTATGTTGTTGCAGCAGATGCTGGAATAATTTCCCTATTAGCTTTGTATAGACTTTCTCTAAAATTGATAATATCATTCTTACCGTAATTTACAAAAGGATCAAAATCTCCTTTGTACCTTGTTTTAATTTCTTCTGCATTTGGAACGCCAACTGCTAGATATAGCCCGTCTGGAGATACTGCAACACTTTTACCAAAGTTTATAGCTCTTTGACTCACTGCAACATCAACTGGCTCTGTGCCAGCGCCAAGACTAGTTTCAACACCGCCATTTATTTTTATAAGATCCCCGTTGCCGGTTGTAAAGACACCAAACACATCACCTAATTTTATTTCGGTGCCAGCATTGACTTGTTCTACTACTGTACCTATCGCACTACCTTGTTTAATTTGTTCATCTACTGCAAGATTCACAGGAACTCCAAGAGTTAACGTAACGTCAGTAATTCTAATATCATCTGGTGGAACTAACGACTGTCCTAGTACTAAGTTATTAGTTTCAATACTACGTTTGTAAAGATGTACTTTACCGTCATTGTCATCAGGCGCTGCTGCTGCAAAATTTCTATTGTCATCACTTACAGCAATCGAAGTTCCGTACTTTTCATAGTTTTCTGAAATCGGTGTTGGGTTAAACAATACCTGTTGCTCGAAATAGTTTTGCGAGTTTTGTATTACACTCCAACTTTCACCTAGTTTATCAATCCATATTTTTTGATTCGGTGATTTGTAAGTTTCGATTAGTGTGTTTAATTCTTGTGTGTTTGAAACCCTTACACTTCTAAACTTTGCAACTAATAGATTAACTTCTTCTTCTGTTGGTGTAATTTCTAAACCTTCAGGCAATTCTAAAACAATATCTTTTGCATCTATTTCTGCTACATAGCAGAAATAATCTAATCCAATTGCTCCTGCATTGTAAACACCTACTACATCTCCTACTTCTAGGTCGTTACTTACGTATTTAGAAAGTGTTACTCTAGCAAAAGGTGAAGAACTTGCTTCAATAGCGTCCGCACCTTCGTCTTCAACAACTATACTTAAAGCATTATACGGTGTATCAACTAATTGATAAACATTCCATGATTGATTGTCGTCTGTTACCCAAACATAATCACCTATAATAACTTGATCTGTTGTAACGTCAAGAAACTCGTCTTTGTTTTGAATACGATACTTGATATCCTCAACTCTTACATATCCTGCAGATTTAATAAATTCTTTTACATCTGCAACTTTTGGAAAGATTTTTGACTGGTAATCATCTGCTTTAGAATATACTTCGTAAGGTTGTATTTCAATAACGTTATCAATGCGAGATGCATCTTTAATATCTACTAGTTCAATAGGTTGTGGATTAATTCTAAACTTTTCTTCGTCTAGTATAAAATCAACGTCTTTATATTTGTCAGTAGCACCGTACTGTCCTAGCTCAATTGCCCATTCTTCAAAAAACTCTAAACTATCTTTGTCAGCACTATTAAGTGCATCAAACAGTTTAGTTAAACTATTCAATGTACCTTTATCAGCAATCATACCTTGATAAAATTTAAATTGGCTTACATCATCATTGACAATATTTGCAAGATAATTCCTCGGTTGATAACCGATCAAGTGTTGTGCTAATTTTTGTTGTCCTATATCAAAATTATCACTATCTAAATCATAAAAATCTGCAAACTGATTAATTTTATAATCAAAGTTGACCATTAGTTGTGATTCGGGTTTTTCAGCAAGACGCTGCCAAACATTATTGTTAAATGTTTCTTCGCCCGGAATATTATATAATGCTACATAATAAAATTCTTTATGCTTGACAAGGTCGCCAATTGTATAATCTTTATAGGGTTCCCATACGGTAATGTCAATATCATCATATACAAATCCTGGAATATCTAATCCACCAGTCCAATTATCAGATCTATAACCTAAAACTTTTATGCGCTCTTGTCTGTATCCGGTCGATGGTTGGTAAATCACATCACCAAATTGGGTTTGATTATCTAATAAACATACGTGTTCTTTTTGTACTAATGGCAACTGTGCTTGATATATACCCTGATCTGTATTTTTTAGAACTAGACCAAAACTATTTTGCTGTCTAATTGTATGATCAAATGATTTATCAATCTGTCTTGCATCTGCATCTAATATACTATACGAATAGAAGTTATCAAACAAGTTGTCTACAACTGCATAATCAGTTCTAAATTGTAAAACATTTGCAGCAGGGCTTAAACTAATTGCTGTGCCAGCTGCCCAATTTTGTGTAGTCCAGAATAAAAATTCTTTACAAGCGTATTTCCAATCGTCTAAATCTGTAGTTGTGTTATTATAAGTGTCAAATACAAAACCTTGGTCTTCAAGGTACTGACCGTATCCTAACAAAAAGTCAACTACTTCTTGACTGGTTCTAAGTTGTGTACCGTAGTTTATACGTTTTTCAACCTTTCTAAAGGTTTTTCTTATAATTGCTCTTCTACCACCTGTAGTAGGTAGCTCTGGTAATTTAGCAAGATTTTCTAATGTAAAAACTGCACCACTTGTAAATGCAGATGTTGTTCTATAATATATTCCTGCATTTTCAATAACAACACCTTGTAAAAATCTTGTATCAGGTGACCAAGTTTGGAATGTTTCGCTAACACCTCCTACAATAATTACATTGTCCGAATTGCTTTCAATATATTGGTAATAAGGAAAATAAGGGTTTTCAAATGCATAACCTCTTACACGGTATCCGCCTGTAACCTTTTCAACTGTTACAGCACTATAAATTTGATTAGCTACCGGAGAACTTGTATTAAAGAATATTTTATAATTTTCTTCAGGTACAAAAACATTACCTTGATTATAAGGAGTTCTGCTGTCTAATAACAATTTAAATTTACTTTTATCACTAAATCCGCCAATCTTAAAACCCATTTGATTTGTAAGTGTTGTAAGTTGGTTTTTATATTCTGAATATACAGAATCTACATTAGCACTAATATAGTTAAAAACATAATTAACCAAGCCGCTTGTAATTTTTCTTTCTGCACGATTATAACTATTTGCAAATGTGAGCTTATTTAATTCAATAAATTTACCAGTATCTTTATATACTTTTTGACCGGCTATATTTTTTACAATTCTAGAAAGATCAAATGCTTTACCAAATATTTCATTTGGCTTTGTAAGTATCAAAGCTCTAATAATTGCAAAAGGATATTCGCTACTTCTTCTCCATGCGCTTTCAGTTGGTGAAACATCTCCAAATGCAAATTTATTTCTAGTGTTTCTTGCAATATAATTTTTTGCATAGTTAGAAGATAGTGGAGATCTAATTTTTCCATTTTTATCAACTGGAATATTTTTTAATAAATTAGGTCTTGCATATCGCCAATCTCTTCGAGTGTTGCCTGGTTCTTTAATTAACCCTTCGCTTAAATCTTCCCACAATATTAAATTATCTAAAGTGTAAGGTGCTTTACCGTATGTGCTATCCCACCAGTCTGGTTTAATTGTTATACCTAACATTTCCCAAGGATGTGAATGAGGGCGATCGGTGTCGTATGCTTTTCTATATACACCACGCCAAAATCCTGGAAGTAAGTTACCTTCAGGATCGTTCATCTGGGAGTAGTTAAATGTTAACTGGTTGTCTCTGCTATAAAATTCGTTTTCTGTATAATCAGAATCTACCAATTGCTGCCATTCAACAAAGTCACTTAAAAGTGCATTATTAAGACTTTCTAGTTGGATACCTGTATCTCTATAAGTACCTGGTAGATAATCAGTAAGATCAAAAATTTCTTTGTTATAGCCAAGTTTAATATTATTAAAAATTCTACGTTCTAGTTCTAATAATAATTGATCTCGAAAATCATCAAATGCTACAACAATAGATCCGTCATGACCTTGAATTACTTTAGTAGGTTCTAAATAAGTGTCGTCTACAAATATCTCTGGTTTGTATACCGGATACAACCCTAGTTTTGTAGGAGTAGGAGGAATATATGCACCGTCAGTTGACTCCCACTCAATAACTTCAATTGTGTCGCCGATTCTTTGTCCTGCATCTACTAATACAAATCCATTTTCGTCAAATGTATAATCTTCAGTTATTAAAAGCAAATTTCCGTTTAAATAAACTTGAACTGATTTGTTTGTTAACTCTTTCGGATCAAAAGGTTGTGTTAAAGCATAATAAGGATTTCTAGGATCTAAAACTTCAAAAGTTAAGACATTGTTTGCACCAATAGGAACCATATCACTAAAGTAATAAGGCATAGAAGGTGTTTTGTCTTTGTTTAATTCTGAAAGAATTTTATTTACATGTTCTCTTATTGGTCCATCATATCCCAATGTTTCAGCAATTTGTAAAAATTGTCTTTTGAATTTTGCATAATCATTTTTTGAGTTTTTAATTGCATTGATAACATTAAACTCTTTACTTGTTAAATGATATCCTGCAAGATTCATTGGAGCAGTATGCTTAACAAATCTTTTTCCAAATTTGTTAATATTTTTAATATCTCTTAAATTACTAGGACCAGGATATCCGCCAACAAAAGGTATAATGTCTTCGATCATAGAGTCAACATGGTCAATGACTTCGCCTAAAGTAAACTGTGTAATATCTTGGTTCTTTGGGTTTCTTTCTAGGTTGTAAGGAAATTCATAATAGCCGTTATCATTTTTTGTAGTTTTAGTTTTAATTCTTAATTCAACTACATCATCTTCTGCCAACTCATTATAAAATCTTACAAACAACCGAGAATTAAATCTATCTAGTTCGTAGTCTACTAAATCGAATTTTAATTTTTTATTAACATAAACTGCTACTCTTAAATCTTGTATGTTTGCAGCATTATCAACAACATCAACTTCAAAATTATTTGACTGACCAATTGTACTAATATATTGTCTAATAATTTTTTGTTGCATTTTAACAGGCTCATTAGTCCAACTGTTTTCATAAACATAAGATCTATTTGCATTATATTTTTTCAAAAATGCAGTATCAGTAGAAACTGTATAAAATCCTTCTTCATCTTGATACACAAAACTGTCTGTTAATAGATTAAAGTCAAATACTATATCTCCTGAATTTTCAATTGATTGATAAGTTAACGAAAATCCTAGTTCATTATCGACTGTTCCGTCTCCTCTAGCATAACTGAATAATTTTGTGCCAGTAAAGTTATTTGCTTCGTAGACTAATTGATCTCCAAAGCTGTTGCCTTTACTATCAAACAAATCAAATTTTGGTTCTATATTTGTACTTGTTTTTTCTTGAGACTTTTTCCATTCAGTTCCAGTATAATGAAATAAAGTACCGGCATACTTGTCACCTTTTGTAATAAGAACGGTTTCTAATTCTTGTGGTAAAGTATCAACTGCTTCTTGGAGTGTTAGCTGTCTTCTGTTTCCTACTGTGATATATTTTACTTCATATATTTTACCATTAACTAGTATGTCCTTGTCTGCTGTAAACAAAACTCGCATACCATCTGCAAGGGCAATACCGTCTACATTATAACCGAGCTGACCTTCAATTGTTGAAAATACATCTTCTGTATAATCATCTATTAAATCAATATCGTTTTTTGCAAATACACCATTGTTAAAAAGTTTTAGTCCGGCTTCAAATTCAATAATAGGTCTTTTAGCTCTTGCACTTTGGTCTACATTACTAACTTGGCCATTGACTTCTGCTGCATACTGTATTACATCCTTATGGAACCATCTATTATATCTTGCCCAAGGGTTTTTATCAGGGCTTGCTCTATTAATAACAATATAATCTTTTTCACCTGCATAACTACTTTGATTTGCAAAAGGCAATCTATCAAACCCTTCACTATCAAACAGCACAGGCTGGTCGGTAGAGTACGCAGAAGGAAGAATTAAGTCTCGGTCTCTAACTAACTTAATCTCATCGCCTACACCTTCGACATAGTAAGAACCTTCTGCATATTTTTCAGGAGTTACTTTTCCAGAAAACTGTACTTTAAGTCCATTAGTAAATTTTATACCATTTGAACTTGTGTATTCTTTTTTCCCTAAAATTTCTGCTTCAACATTGATTGCTGTGTTTTCTTCAATGTCGTATATTCTTATTTGACCACTGGTTTGTAAATCATTTTTACTTATATAGAAAAGATAGTCAGGTGAGTTTAAAGGAATGGTAAACTCTATTGTGCCTTCTTCGACATAAACATTTGCAATTTCAATACCTTCCTCGTCGAATTTTGTAATGCCGTCTGGATATAATTCGCTTGTGTTTATATCATCACCAACTTCTATTCCACCTTCTTGAGGTAAAATAATAAATTCGCCTACATCGTAACTATCACCAAATAAACTTGCGTCAAATAATCCTTCTCCTCTAACTCCTTCTCTTGTGGCAGTTATAACAGAGTTACCAGGAGTAAAAGATCTTGACAATGCAATTGCCATAGGATGACCGGGTGTGTTTATTTCAAATCTATATGTTTGTCCTCTGTAAAGCGTTAACTTCGGATTTGCTGTAAGTCCGTCTGGAGTAAAGATATATGAAACATTATCTCCTTGATCGGCAAGAGTAACTTTATATGTACTTTGGATACCTTGTTCTTGACCTAAAACATCAACAACTTGCGGCCCGGTTGGTAACCAATAATACTCACGGAAGTTTACAAACTTATCCCAATCAATATGTGGATTCCAAGGATGATAGTCTTGAGAATAAAGAGAACTATGATTTCTAACATCGCCGCCAAATACAGAAATTTGGTTTGTTATGTCATTATAGTCTTTATAGAAAGTAACATTATCTAATTCGTCTTTGATAACCATTGCTGGTTCAAACTGATAATTTTCTCTTTGCTTGCTTACATCGCCTGTATAGTTGTCTCCTGCAAGAAATGCTTTTGCATTTTTTCTTCCAAAATAAGAATTAAGTTTTTCAGCAACACCCGGCTGTATTAATTGGTCCATTGTTGCTTGTAAAAAGTTTACATTTGCGGTTGTTCTAAAATAGCGAGGTAATAAGTCTGAGCTACGTCTTCTCTCTTCGCCGTCGCCTGGCAAAGGAACGTCATTTTGGTTTTCTATAGCCATTAGTAACTATAACCTCCACTGTTTGAACTGCTGCTTGAACTGCTGCTTGAACTGCTGCTTGTTGCTCCTGTATTAACAGATGCACTCTGCACACCTACTGTAGTAGGTATTGTGCTTGTAACAACTTTTCCAGATGCTTTTAGTTTAGTTGATGTAATTTCATCAATAATTTCTATGTCTTTAACTGTAGCGCCATTAATAAATATTTCATTATTTTCAGAATTAATTTGGAACAAACTACCGAAAGATTGATCTGATTGTTTAGGAACAATTAAGAAACTAACAATATCTGGACTCATAGAATTCATTACGTAAGAACTTAATTCTTGGAAAAAGAAAGTATCTCCAAAGTCCCAATTTTCTGTTGAGAAAAATCTATTCATGTACCCAATGATTCTAGATTTTACATCGTTATCATTTAAAACTAAATCAGGATTTTTTACTACTTTAAAAGTAACTTGTAAATCGGGCAAGGCTTTTGATCCAAATAACACTTTATACTTAACCGGATGATATATAATTTCATCACTAATTGATTTAATAGCATTAAGTTTACTACCATACTGTCTATACAATTCGTCACTGCTCGGCGGCTTAGGCATAGAAGCTAGTTCGTTTGCCAAGTAAAGTCTAAATTGTGTATCATAGTTTTTACTTAAAATAAATGTATCTATAATATTACTTAAACTTGGATCTATTCTTGTTTCACTATCCGCTACGTGCAAATAATTAAATTTTAAACCGTCTCTACCAATATAAGCTCTATAATTTGATACAGTTGTAAGACTATTCGCAGTAGAATTAAATTCTTTAAAAATACCTTCTTCTGTTAAGTAGAATATTTTACCGTCATTGTTAGCAGTCCTTTCAACTGCTGATTCATCAGTAACTTTAATGATGTCAGCATTTGAATTATTAAAATACTTAAAGTCTTCCACACCGTCCGAAGTTGTATATATTTTTTGGAAGATGTATTCTTCCTGGTTTACAATTTCTTCAAACATTTCAGGGTCATCAAAAACACCGTCATCGTCTTTATCATAAAATGTTATTTCTAACTTTCTTGTATCTCTATATCCTGCAGAATCTCTAAATTCTTTTACTGCGCTCCATGTAAAATCTCTAGTAAAAGGTCTTCCAGATCCGTCAGGTAATGTGTTTATAGATAACACATCAATTTTATCTTTTAAAACTTTACCTGTTCTAGGATTAAACACTTTACTAGACTTGTCAAAGTAAAACTTAATTTCATCTGCACTTTCGAATACATACCTAAGATTGCGATATGTAATTGTATATGTTTCGCCGTTTGTTTTAAAATAAACTAACCAACTAGCATCTAGTTGCTGACCGCTTGTATCACCGGCTTTACCTGTACTAAATGCTCCTGTAGAGTTAATGTTATCAGCTGTTATAAGTTTCCATTGTCTAGCTGCATCGTCATATCTAATAGCATAATCATTATAAGCAAATGTTTGATCTATGATTTGTGTTTTTAAATCGTCTAACAAAACTGTTGCTAGTTTAGGCTTAACTTGAGTTAATATAGGTTTAATATTTGGATTATCTGATGTTGGTAGAATATCGTTTAAAATAATATCACCTATACCATTTGTTTCACCTGTGCCGTCTCCATTGGCAGTTACAACTTTTACCCATTTATATGTTGTAGCGTTTGGATGATCTGCATTGCCTTCCATAATAGAATTTGAACTATCGAGCATAAAATGATAACCTTCTGGTGGTTCAAATCTCAGCATTGTTCCAGATTCAACCAGTCTTAGGCTGTTACTAGTAAACTGTCCAACTTTCAAATTAACGCCGTCTTGGTCTGTTAAGTTACCTGTGTCAGCGTTTGTTTGAGTAGAAACCGATGTCCAAGATGCATTAAGATCTGTAACGATGTTTTCTGGAAATTTTGCCCAGTAAAAATTCTTTATATTTGTTGCTTTAAGTAAAGGTTGAATTTTATTATAAATTATACCCTCAACATCGCTTTGTGTAACAAATGTAAAATCAGATCTTTCAGTAAACTCTTGTTGATATATAACACCGTCTGTGCCAAATAAGTTTGTATTACTATATTTTCCTGTTGTATCTTTAAGATCTAAGTATCTACTAATTCCGCTGCTTACTCTATTTACAGCCTTTGTTTTTATAATATCTTGACTAACACCTAGAGGAGCAACATTATAATCTTCAGCTGTAATCATTCTATTTTGAGTATAATATGTAGCAGGAGCATTAGTTTTAATACTTGCATTCGATTCACTTTGCGCTGCATTAGTAACTGTATACTTCAAACTCATTGTGATAGTAAGAGTCTCATTAGTATTTTTTCTACTAATATAAGGAATTTCAATACTAATATTATTCATTCCAGCTGGGCCAACAGTAATATTTCTATTTGCACTAACTCTATAATAAGACCTAAATCCTCCTGCAGGTAAGTTACCAAATACACCATCGCTGAATATTAAGTTCACCCTGTCTCCAACTCTTGTAGAAACTGCGTAAACATTTCTAATATTTTTATTAAGGCTGTTATAAATGATATTATTACCTTCTACAGCATCTAACTTTGTCCATAACTCTGACTCAAATCCGTTTGAGTCTATACTGTATACCCATACATCACTGTTATTAATGTTTTGAACATCAATAGCAATGTTTTGATTTGGTGTAGGGTTACTTACAGAAAAATCACCTGTCTGCAATGCGCCTTGTCTAAAGTGCATAAAAAAGCCAGTATTGCTACTTCCTGATCCGCGACCGTCATCTCTGAATATAAATGCAGGATTATTTCCAGGCAGCGGCGGCTCTTCTAAAATTTCGCCTGCTTGTACATCTGTACTAACTACTTCAAATTGTACTGTAGAACCTTCTACAGTTTTACTAAACTTAAATCTTGGAATATCTGTGTTAAGAGCATTTAATCTGTATTGCTCTGTAGGAATGCCTGCTACATTATCAGACTTTACTGGATTTCCTATTCCGTTATCAGGAGGAAGTGCAGCATTTAAAACTTGTGTAAATTGTTCAAACCAAGAGCTGCTGCTTGCATCGTTCCAATTAATTGTAATTCCTGATAAATTAGTTCCGGAACTGTCTATCAATGTTTCTGTTGTTTTGATAGAGTCAAACTTTAATAGTCCGTTTGCTGCTTGGTTTCTTTTTGGATTGTAAGATATAAGTCTAGCAAGACGTAGAACACTTTCTCTGCGCTCTGCTGTTTCTAAAAAGTTTTCTCTTGCATTAAGATCTGTTCTAAATGACAGATTTTGCCCAAGGAATGCAATCATGTCAATTAGTGCAAGATATTCTGAACTTTCAATGTAATCGTTAAAATCTTCGGGATAATTTTCACGCAAATAATTAATCAAAGTTCTGCGTAAACTATCAAAGTCATAACTTTGAAAATCTGCATTTCTGTAAGATTGGTAAATTCTTTTCCAATCTTCTGTTACTAATAATCTGTTCTGTCTATCTGTAGATGACATGGCTATTCCTTGTTTGTTATAATATTTATCGTATCGGATAAAGTGCTACTATTATACTAGGCCAGCTGCTTGGTCAAATCTAAAGCGTAGTGTTTCGGCAATACTATAAGGAACATATACAAGATCCGCTTCTATTTGTATTCCTGATTCATAAGGTATTACATTTATAGTATTAACACTTACTCTAGGATCATAGTTTATGATTTCCGTAACATTTTGTATTATCGCTTCTTTTACATCTTCTGTAAAAGGCTCAAATAATACATCCCAGATTATAGTACCAAATTCAGGGTCTGATATTTTCTCTCCTTGGCGTATGTGAAAATGATTTATGATATCTTGTTTTATAAGTTCAAGATCAAACAATGCATAAGAATCCCTATTAATGTCTACAGTAGAAAATCCTCTGTAAGACTTTCCTTGCGAACTAGTTTTAGGAACCGCTGCATTTTTTACTGTAACTCTTTTGTAAAGATTTTTTTCTATTGTGCTCATAACGTATTTACCTTATACAATTGCCGTGCCGCGCTTGATTGCAGCGGTTCCTAGTGCATAGTATTCATCACCTGTGGTACCGTAAGCATCTGCTTGTCCTCGTTTACCGTTACGCCAATTCTTCATAGCACTTGCACCCAACAAGTGCGATCCTGCTAACATGCCTGCAATAACTTCGTTACTATCTCCTGTTCTTACACCACCGTTTCTTTTTAAGTAAGATAAGTTTTTATTTGTGTAAGCAATCATACCAATTTCTTGGCAGTTATTTTTATTATTCAGCCAGTCTTCTTTGTTGTTTACTCCGTTTTTACCGGTCCATGCATTTGGATTATCAAGTGTCGAATTCCTATTACTAGATCCTAAAATAATATAACCAGCCTCTTGAAGTGCAGCAGAACCAAATTGGTATTTTCCGGAAAATCCTATAGTGTTAACAACATCATATTTGTTGCCGCTTTCTCTTTGTCCTATAGCACTCATATAGTTTGCTGTTTCTGCTTTGGTAAATCCATCAATTGTACCTGGAACATCATTCGGTCCTAATACCGGAGCAGTAAGTTTTCCTGGTCTTTGTAAACTACTGTCTTTAGTTCTGTCCGCACTAGGTGATTTAGGATCTCTTGAAGGTTGTGTAACAAATCCTCTAGCAGACTGATTCCCTGTACTAGATATTGCAGGATTTCCGGCAGCAGGAGGATTGTTAGCATTTTTCCTAAATGTGTCAGGAGTTTGAGCAGGTTGCCCGTTAATAATCTGTCCAGGACTCTCTCTATCTAATACTTCAGTTTTAAATGATTGTGGGTTTTGGTTTTCATGATGAGGCCAAGGTTCATGTTGTGGCGCTCTTGTTAGAATAGTGTTGTATGTTCCAGGATCTGGTATTCCTGGAGTTATTTGCGGTAATGTTATTTCTGGTAAAAGAACTACAGGCACAGGAACTTCAGCAGGGTCAGCAACTGTACCTTTTGTTGCATCAGCTGTTAACCCACTATTCCAATGTATTTCTCCAGCATCGCCTGTAAGAACTCCTGCAGGTTTTAAATTTATATTAGTTGCTGCTTGCCAATAACCACTTTGTGCGGTTGTCATATGTATTGAGCCCTCAGCATCATGATGCATACTACTTTTTGATGTTACATTCCAAGTATCGTTAGTGCCTATTTTTATTGCTGCTGATGAAAACCAGTTTGATTCTGCATCTACATCTATATGTAAATTATCGCCAACTTTTAAATGTGTAGTTGTACCCGATTCTGTCTTAATCGAATCTCCAACTAGTGTTTGTAAACTATTTCCAACAGTAATTTTTCCTTCAGCACCTACATCTAAATTAAAATTATGTTTTGCTTCAAATTGTATCCTACCTGATTCAAGCTGTCTGCCGTCTGTGTTTGAACCATTAGAATACCTTGCACTAGCTTTCATGTTTATATTTCTGCCCGCTTCAACATTAAAATCTCTAAAAGCAGTTAAGTTAATATCAACTTCTGAATTTATACTAATGCTATCGTTTGCAAAAATATCAATTTTTCCGTCACTGGTCATTTCTAACCAAGCTGTTCCTCTACTATTACCAATATAAATTAAATCTTCTGAATTGTGTAAAAGTATTTGATGACCTGTTCTTGTACGCAAACGTATAAGTTCATTATGTGGTATAGTTTCGTCGCCGCCTGCTTCGCCTGCTTCAGCATTTGCATAAAAAGGTGGAGCTTCTTCTGCATGACCTTTCCTTAATAGTTTATCATCGCCGTCGTCGAAAACAAGACTACTTCCGCCAAGACGACTTGCATAATATCCAACATTATGTTGCTCAGTACCTTGGGTCAGTGTAGGTGCGCCAGCTCTTTTATCTAAAGGACCCGGAGTACTAATACCAAAAACTGCACTCGGAACTTCTCGTCTAGCACTTGTAGTTGTAGTACCTCTTATTTCGTCTGCAATAAGCCCTTGTACTTCTAATACTTGTGTAAAATCTTTGTTATAAGGTTTATTAAATCTAGTAGGATCTTTTCCTGCACCTTCTTCTATACGCTTGTTATATTCTCCTACAGGTAATTTAAATCCTTGTAAGTTACTAGGAGTAGCACCTGTGGTTAAGTTTGTGCTTGCCCTTCCATCAGGAACCATAAAATTCATATTTTCGTCTTGTATACATCCGATCCAATAACCATACCTACTATTATCTTCTGTAAATATTACTAGAACCCTTGTTCCTACATCAGGCGGAACAGCCCAAAATCCGTAACTTTTTTGTGTATATTCATATCCGTCATTTGCTGTAGTTCCGCCGGTTGACGTTACACCGTAAAAAGGTGACAAATATTTACAAGTAACTAATTGCCCAGTTCTTTCTGGGTTATTACCCGATGTTGCTTTTAATAGTTCTACTTCTAATGTACCCATATTGAAAGGATCAAGATGATTTACAACAATTGCTTCATAAGGACCACCGGCTTTAGGTGGTCCTGCACTTACTACTGTTCTTGATAACGTGTTAGGTCTTGCCATTATTATAATCCGCCAAATGCATCTATGCTTATATCATATTGTGTTAAAGGCTGTCCATCGGGTTTATGTGTTAGCCTATATTTTTTATCCCACTCTACTCTTTTTTCTCTTTCCTCTGACGTTAATCCTGTCGGTCTAGGGTCAACCGGCTCGTATGTCGGAGTATTAGGAGCAGGCGGTGGAACTGGTGTGTTGCGCTGATCTCGTCCTCTTGGATCGTAAGAATCAGGATCTGCTTGTCCTTGTGGAGTATTTACATTTGCACCGCCTGCAATTACTCCTCTCTGGGCACTTAATGCTGCTGTAGCATTTGAAAGAGTATGAACTTTTTGCCCAGTTCTAAAATCAAACCTATCATCTAAAGGATTAGTTGCTATGTACGGTCTATTAGAAACTGTTTGTGTTCCTCCGTTCTGTGCAGAAGGTTGATTCTGACTAGGTAAGGTTGTATTACTTTCAGTAGCCGGAGAAACTGTGTTTCGTTGGCCTCTGCCCCGTGGATCTTTAGCATCAGGATCTTCATAAGATGCTAAAGATTTATATCCGCCTCCTGTTGATTGATTAAATTCTCTTAATTTTTCATCAGAAGATAAATTTGAAACTTCTTGTGATCTGCGACGTTCTTCTGCACGTTTACCAGCTGCTGTTCTTGCACTAGTTTGAGTATATCCACCTCCTCCAATGCCAAAATCATTAATTGCCATTTAAAACCCCTATGTTGGTATTTCGCCTCGACGGACAGTTAAAGTACCACCTTCGTTTGCTGCTGCGGAAAAATGCATAGCATCTTTAGAGCTTGTCCAATCGCCTCCCCAGCCAAGCCCGTACTTTGCAGCAAGTGCAGTCATTGCACTACCTGTACCGTTTAAAGGCATATCAGTAACTACTGCTGCACCTCTTCTAGTGATGTAGGGATTTGGGCCAGGGTTAATATCTATTGCTACTCCGCCAGCATGCCAGCTTAGTGTGTTTGAATTGGAAATGTACCTGTAGTTATATCCGCCCAAACTTGTGATTTCATATCCAAAATCTTTTTCAAGTTCGTCGATTAATCCTTGAAATTTCGGTGCCAAAACCGCAGCAACTTGTGTTCTAAGTCCTCTGATACTAGTTGTAATAGTAGCTAGATTTCCGCCTCCGGCACTTGGTTTTCCTTTAGGAGCTGTTGTTGTTGTTTTTCCAGTGGAGCCAGTTCTTTCTAAGGTTCTTTGTTGTCCGCCGCCGGATGCAGGTGGTGTAGAACTTCCTTGATTATTAGGCTGTCCTGCTGTACCACCAGTACCTTGGCCGCCGTCTCTGTTGCCATTCCACTGTTGTTTTTGGCTATCTCCTTCTCCAATAACTTCAGTATCTCCTGTTTCTGTATCATTTTGGCCTCTTCTTCTAAGTAATTTTAATGAACATTTAAATTGTCCTCTAGAAAAAGTATTAGTAACTTGTGTTACTTGGAATAATCCACTAAAAGGTTTTACAATTTTCGAAAACTGCATCTGACCGCCGACAACGTAATCTATAGGAGTTCTAAAATTCACAACAATCAATACTTCTTCGTTTTGGTAATCTACTGTTCCGTCAGCATTTGTATTACGTTTGGCGCCGCTAGGAGGAGCATTATAGTTGCCCATGCCGCTAGTAGGTATCCAATAAGGGTCTCCCCAAATTTCCATCTCTGCTTGAACCATATCAGTATCACCATTAATAAGTGTATTATGAAATGCTTCAGCTATTGCACGTTTTGTACCTAATGACGCTGATACACCCAAACCGTTTGGCACTACTGATTTTTGATATCCGTCTCTTGTAGGAGCCTTTACTTCTGACAGTTCACCATTACTTGTTCCTCCAACGCCAGGTGCTGATACTTCTGTTCCTGGAGGTGTAGGAGATGCTGTTGTTTCTCCAGAAACACCTGTTCTGCGTGACGAGTTTCCTTGCATAAGATCTGCATACAAGTTCTGGTAAAATGCGCCTTTAAATTCGATCTGGAAATCAAGTACATCTTCATTTTTACCAGTATAAAAATAGTTGTACTCTTTTACTGCTTGTGCTTTTAATTGTTCAGTATTTGCTGGCACACGACCCGGACCTAAAAACTTAGCTTCATCTGCCCAAAAAGGCACAACACTGTAAACATAGATTTTTGGCTTTTTACCTGTTTTAAGTTCTGTGCCCGTGTCACTGTTTACAAAAACTTGTGTTTCAACTTTAAACCATTTTTTAAGACCGTTTTCTGCAGGTCTTTCTGCTAAAGCTCTACCGTAATCGCTATTGAGTATAACATCTTCAATAATACCTACAACGTTTGTTCCTTGTGTGTACTGTCCTATACGTTCCAAATCCTTTGTATCAACTTTATTTCTTTGTACAAATCTTATAGGTCCGTCTTGATATACTGCTTTATCTGCTTCACCCATAACTCTGGTGCCGCCGTCATTACTATTTTCAGTTAAAACTGCTCGGCCAATTTCGTTTACATTTGTTTCTGCGTATGCTTTAAGTAAATCATAAACAGTATTTGAAGGCGCTTTTGTTGAACCGTTTGGAGTGCCGTCTGCTGCACCTGGTAGATTAGATCTCTGTAAAGTTCTTGTAACTTCAAAAGGATTTGACGTAGCAGAGTTGTTGTTTACCCTTGCTCCTTCAACTACTTTTGTAGCACCTTGTTTGTCAATAGGAAACATAATAATATATCTGTCTTCGCTAGGTGCAACATTTTTATCTTCTCTTGTTTCTTTCCTTTTGTTTAAAACATTTGTTAAACTACGTGTTCCTTTTTGTAGATATTCATCTACTTTGTTTCCGGCAATAGAAACGTCAACAGGAACTTTTGCAACTTCATCTGCTAGTGCTTGTTCATTGTAAGGAATAGCTTCTACAGAATACCTGCTACCTTGTCCATCTACTTGGAATTCGATATTTGTTAATTTTATAGGAATATATTTTGGAGTAATAGATTGAGCACTATTTAAAGGTAAGAATTTAGAGTCTTCGTCAAACCCTAAAAATTCAATTTTAAGAACATAAGGTGCTTCAATATAGTTTGTGTATGTTGCTTGTAATGCAGCGATTTGTAAAGATTCTAAAAGCTGCCCCATGCTATAAGGTTCGATAATTGTAAAGGCTAATTTTGTACCTGTTGCTGTACCTGTTTTACTGTTAGGCGCTATCAGAGCTTCTAACTCTAAATCTTCTAGATAGTATTCGCCAGTTAACCCGTAATTTTTTTCAGCAAAGGTTGTTACTCTATTTTGTAAGTTGCCGCCGCCTGTGGTACATATAACATTAGTTAAACCGCTTGATCTAAAACTACTTTCTGGAGATGCAAGTTCTGCATCACTTACACACCCTAAGGTAATTTTATAGTTATATGTTGCATAGTGTCTCAACGGATTTAAAAGTCTACCGTTAGCATCTACAGATATGCTACTGTTTCGTCTGTCAGCTCTGCCTCCAGCACCACCAAAATTTAAACTTAATGCTTCATCTATGCCTGAAAAGAAACTATCAGCTTTAGAAATAGCACTTTGAAACTTTCCTATTTCTCCAGTAACTGCATTTAATGACTGAGGAAGAACTTTAATAGGAGATGCTGCGCCTTCAAAGTCTTTAATTAGTGGTAACTTTCCGATTAAATTTTGTTCAAAATCTAATTTGCCAGCTGTACTTAATTGTTCTAGTTTTCTTGTAAACGTAGAAGTAACATTACTAGCATTTGCACTAACACCCGAAATGCCTTTAACAGCACTTTGTAAGTTTTGGTTAAATTCTCCAAAATTAAGATTTGTAAGCTGCCTGACTCCTCCAGATAATTTAGTGTTTAGCTGATTAAGTTTTTGTCCACTCAAAGCATTATTAAGAGAACTAGTTGCAGTGCTAACATTATTTGAAAAAGTAGTTAAAAAACTTCCGAAAGCCATTTATGCTCCTAATAACGGTACAAGATTACTTTTCTTTGGTAGGTATATTTTTGTACCTGCAGAAAAATCGTAAACAGGATCTCTAATAATATCCATATTTCTTTGTGCAAAAATCCACCACAAGTCTTTTGTGCCGTATAGGTCATAACTTAACAAGTCCGGCCTGTGATGATAGTTCGGTGTAATCTCAAAAACAACATCATTATCTTCCGCAGGAATTGGGCGAATATTCAAGATATCTAAATATCCCGAAGTTGTGACATTTGTTTTACCATAAGGGCTCATACTCATTAGATAAATCCTTCTGTTCCGCTAGAGGTGTATTCGCCGTTAGCAAATTTCCTTAGATTAAACTGAGCTTGTGTTGATCTGCTGTACTGCGGTAACAATGTAACAGTAATTGTACTTTGTACAGGTACATAGTTCACTTGTTCTTGAACTTTTACTTGTATATAATCAACTTCTGCAGGTAAGTCTGTAGTAAAGTTTCCTACTAGTACAGGAACATTGTTTAATACATGTCTACCGTAGCCGTTTAATCTTGCAACAAGAGGTGGATTGCCTGCACTTAGGCCGTCACCGTAAAACATTTTTGTCATTGTTCTTAAATAGTGTAATACTGCAATCCAGTAAAACGCATCTTCTTCAGACTCTGCAAAAAATTCTCCAGTAACTGTAATACTATCAACTTGGCTATTTTCATAAGCATTATAAGGATAGTTTACGTGTGTAGGATGAATTTGTGAATAGTTAGCAGAGTTACCAAAAAGTATTGTAGGAGTAAAAGGAAACACTAGTTTTTTACTTGTAGCATTAAATGCTTGAAATAAAGGACTACCTGAAATTGCATAAGGGACTGATAAACTAACACGCCAGTCGTTTGTTGCTTCATCTATACCTCCAGACGAAACATTTTGCGATATAATACTTGCCATTGCTGCATTTGGTGCAAAAGGTTCTGCACCTGGTGTAACACCTTGTCTATATACACTACCCAACCTTGTTCTACTTCCAAACCCAGAAGAGAATGTAGCACCCAAAGCACTAAAATCTTGTGCAACACTGCCTGCTTGGTTAAGTAATGCTAGTCCACTAGATAGACTAGGATTTGAACCAAAATTCTTTGCAGCAGAACCAAGTGAATTTAGTCCTCCTAATGCACTATTAGCACGAGTCTGTAACGAACTAAAGGTGTTTTGGAATTGGTTTACTTTACTAGACACACTGCTTATTGCACTTGTTAGTTGGTTAAAGCCGCTGAATAATCCCATTTTTATTATTCTCCTATACATTATTTAGTTGACAAAATTATCTACGTATATTATAATAAATATATTATTAGGAGAACACTTTTGCGAAAGAAGAATTATTTAAACAACAAAGACATTTTAAAAGAGATACACAGATCAAAAAATACATACAATAGCTATGTAGAAAAAGATTATGCACTGTATGATATAATTTTACCAAGTATAGATAAGATCAATATTAGAACTATTGCCGAAGCAAAACGTAACAAGGCAAAACGCCTATCTACAGAAGATTACGAAACCCGTAAGGAAGCAGGACAAAAAATTAAACAAGCAGATTGTGAAGTAGATTACAAAAAAATTACCAAAGAAGAACTAATCTTTCGTATTATGACTTTCGATCATATTCCAGACGAGCCGGGACGTAAAAAGAATCCAAAGACAGTAGCAGACACTAAAACTAAGCTAAACTTTCCACCTTTCCAACACTATAAATTTAACGAAAATGACGAATTAGTGTGTGTAGGTAAAAGTCACTGGATAGGCGGCATGGAAAACGGGTATTTTTCTAAAAATCACGGAAAAGCTACAGATAAACTTGCACTTATGTGGATGAAACTGTGTGATAGATATGCTACACGTGGCAACGTTCGCGGTTATACCTATAACGACGAAATGCGGGGACAAGCAATTCTTCAACTTGCACAGATTGGATTGCAATTTGATGAATCAAAATCTCAAAATCCTTTTGCTTATTACACTGCTGCTGTTACTAACAGTTTTGTCCGTGTTATCAACATTGAAAAACGCAATCAAAACATTCGAGACGATATTTTAGAAATGAATGATTTAAATCCTAGTTACACACGTCAACACGCAGGCGAATGGGAAGCGGCTGTAAAAAGAGAAAGAGAATTGTCAAAAAAATAGTTGACAGGTGTGCATTTTTAGTGTATATTATAACAAGCGAATGGAGTAAATTAGTTTGTTTAAAAAAGCTGCTGTCTTTACGGACATCCACTTTGGCTTGAAAAGTAACAGCCGAGTACACAATCAAGATTGTGAAGAGTTTATAGACTGGTTCATAAAAGTTGCCAAGGAAAATAACTGCGAAACATGTTTGTTTTGCGGTGACTGGCATCACAATAGAAACAGCCTTAATCTTACTACAATGGATGCAACTATCCGTAGCATGGAAAAATTAGGACAAGCATTTGACAAAGTTTTAATGTTTGTTGGTAATCACGATTTGTACTACAAGGACAAACGTGATGTAAGTTCTACTGAATTTGCAAAGCATATTCCAGGAATAACTGTTGTAGACAAAATTGTCGAAGAAGACGATGTTGCACTTGTTCCTTGGCTTGTAGGCGATGAGTGGAAAAATATAGGAAAATTAAAAGCAAAGTATTTGTTCGGACACTTTGAGCTTCCGAGCTTTTACATGAACGCAATGGTGCAGATGCCAGATCACGGTGATCTAAAAGCAGAACATTTTGTTAATCAAGATTTTGTGTTTTCAGGACATTTTCACAAGAGACAAAAACAAGGCAAAATTCATTACATCGGTAATGCATTTCCACACAACTATGCAGATGCTTGGGATGATGACCGTGGTATGATGATCCTTGATAAAGAAAACAATGCAGAACCAGAATACATCAACTGGCCAAATTGTCCAAAATACAGAACTGTAAAACTATCACAACTTATTGATGAAACTAGTACACTTATAAAAGATAAAATGTATCTTAGAGTAACACTAGATTTGCCAATAAGTTATGAAGAAGCAAACTTTATCAAAGAAACATACATCAGAGATTACGGTGTAAGAGAGCTTACACTTATTCCTCAAAAACAAATGGAAGAGATAACAACAGATCTAGACATTGCACAATTTGAAAGTGTTGATCAAATTGTTGCAAGCGAAATAGCGGAACTAGATACTGCAAACTACAACAAAAATATGTTGTTAGATATCTACAATGGTTTAGAATGATTAGAATCAAAGATTTAACAGTTAAAAACTTTATGAGTGTGGGTAATCAAACTCAAGCGGTTGATTTCAATCGAGAGCAACTTACACTCGTGCTTGGTGAAAACTTAGACCAAGGAGGTGACGACACCGGATCCAGAAACGGTACAGGCAAAACTACGATAATCAATGCATTATCTTACGCACTGTACGGCCAAGCACTGACTAACATTAAGAGGAATAATCTTATTAACAAGACAAATTCCAAAGGAATGTTAGTCACCCTACACTTTGAGAAGAACGGCGTTGACTATCGTATTGAGCGAGGAAGATCACCTAATGTTCTTAAATTTTATATCAACGATCAAGAACAAGAAATGATCGACGAAAGCCAAGGTGATAGTAGAAAAACACAAGAATCAATACACGACTTACTAGGCATGAGTCATGATATGTTTAAGCACATTGTTGCACTTAATACATATTCAGAGCCGTTCTTATCAATGAGAGCAAATGATCAAAGAGCAATTATTGAACAACTTTTAGGTATTACAATACTAACTGAAAAAGCAGATTTGCTCAAAGAACAAACTAGGCAGACTAAAGATTCAATCACACAAGAAACAATGAAGATTGAAGCAATACAAGCTGCAAACACAAAAATTGAATCTAGCATAGAAACTCTTGCAAGCAGACAACGTGCTTGGATTGCTAAAAAAGAACAAGATTGTGTCAAAATAGAAAAAGCAATAAAAGAGCTTGAAGAAGTTGATATTGAAAAAGAACTAGATTCACACGAAAAATTACAAAATTGGAATGAATTAAACACAGCAATTACGGCTCTTAACAAAGAAAAAAGCACACTTGAGAGCGCACTATTACGTGCTACTAAGAGTGTTGAAAAGGCAGAAAAAGACATCGCAAATCTTGAAGATGCTACTTGTTATACTTGCGGACAAGCACTGCATGATGACAAAAAAGCAGAAATTGAGTTAAGAAAAACAAAAGAATTAAACGATGCAATAGCTTATCAGACAGAAGTTGCAGACAAGTTACAAGATGTACTTTTAGGCTTAGATGAAATAGGCGATATTAACGGACGTCCTAATACATTTTACGAAACTGCTAAAGAAGCATATGAACACAGACAAAATGTAGACAGTTTAAAACAAGCTCTTAAAACAAAGCAAGATGAAGACGATCCTTATGAACAACAGATTGCCGATTTAAAAACATCAGCACTACAAGAAATTGATTGGACTCCAGTAAATCAGCTTACTGATTATAAAGAGCATCAAGAATTTTTGTTAAAATTATTAACTAACAAAGATAGCTTTATTCGTAAAAAGATTATTGATCAAAATCTTGCGTATTTAAATAATCGCTTAACATACTATCTTGATAAACTAGGCTTACCTCATCAAGTATTGTTCCAAAACGATTTAAATGTCGAAATTACACAATTAGGACAAGATTTAGATTTTGATAACTTATCAAGAGGTGAACGCAATAGACTTATCTTAGGATTGAGCTTTGCATTCCGTGATGTTTGGGAAAGTTTGTATCAAGGTGTAAATCTATTGTTTATTGACGAACTTATCGACAGCGGCATGGACGCTGCTGGTGTAGAAGGCTCATTAGGTATTCTTAAGAAAATGGGTAGAGAACGTGATAAAAATATCTACTTAATTAGTCATAAGGATGAACTTGTCGGTAGGGTTAATCATGTACTTAAAGTTGTTAAAGAAAACGGCTTTACTAGCTATGAAAATGATATAGAAGTTGTAGAATGAAGTTAAAGATTGGTGTTAGAGGAAGTAAGTTAGCACTAGCATATGCAGGTCGTGTATGCAAAGAACTTCCTTGCGACACTGAAATTGTTGTTGTTAAAACTACAGGCGACTTAAATCCTGATACTCCTATACACGAAATAGGAGGTAAAGGAGTATTTTGTTCTAAACTTGAAGAAGCACTATTAAACAACACAATTGATATTGCTGTACACAGCCTAAAAGATATGCCAGGTGATGTTGAACATCCTGATTTAGAAATTAGTGCAGTACTAGAACGCAATAGTCCTCATGATGTAATTATAGGCAACATATTTGACGGTTTTGTATTAGGCACTAGTAGTCCAAGACGTACAGCACAACTTGAAAGTTTATACGGTAATCTAAATGTTAAGATTAAACCTATACGCGGTAACATAGACACAAGATTAAAAAAACTTGACAACGGTGAATACGATGCTATCGTATTAGCAGAAGCTGGATTACAAGCACTAGGCATAGACAGAGGTTGGGTAAGACTTCCTATGCATCATTGTACACCAGCAGTAGGACAAGGCGTGATAGCATTACAAACAGTAAAAGGTAGTGGTGCTAGTATAGTAGCAAAAAAGATTAACCACGATCTTACATATAGACAAGCAATGATGGAACGAGCAATACTAAAAGGAATCGGAGGAGATTGCACAACGAAGATTGCAGCATATGCAAGTGATGACAATCCCATTAAACTGAGAGCAGTATACTATGGATAATGACGACACACATGATAAATTAGCTCAAGCATATCTTGAATATTTTAAAGCTAGTGAATTATTTGAAACACGTAACAGTGTACGCACACATCGTTATGTTCGTAAATGTTTACGAGACATTCGTAGTTTAGCAAAAGAACGCATGGAAGAAGTACACGAAAAGTATTTAGATAAGAAAAATAATGTTTAGTATTTTTAAAAAGAAAAGCAAAATACATATTGATTGTTTTACTAATTTTAAAGGTATTACAACACTATTTCCTATTGAGCCTGCAGACAAGTTTGTTCCTAATTGGTTTAAAAATCTTCCAAGTACAGCAGAATCTGCTACAGGTGCAACTGTAGGAACAGTGAAAATGTGTCCTGGTATAACTGAAACATTTAAAACTGGAATTGTAATTCCAGTTTGGTGCGATCTTTTTGTTGATTTTTCAAATAACAAAGTAAGGACAGAACCTGCAGAAATGGCAGATCAACATCCTAGCTGGCAATGGGGCAATAATCAAGTTTTTAAAGAATTTCATCATTTAAAAATTGGATCACCTTGGAGATTTAAAGAAAAAACAGGTGCAAAATTTATGATGACTAATACGTTTTGGAATAATCCTTCAATAGATTATATTGTTCCAAACGGAATGATAGAATTTAAGTATCAAACTACAACAAATATTAATATTTGGATACCAAAAGGAGGATTTTCTCCAAAAAAATCTTTCACACTTGTAGCAGGAACACCTTTAGTACAAATTGTTCCACTTGAAGATAAAGAAATTGTAATTCATATGCACGAAGTCGGTGATGATGAATATTTTGGAGACGAATTAGACTATATTTTTACACAATCAGGCATGTATTATAAGCGCAAAAAAATATTAACCAAAAGAGAGGCACAAAAACGTTAGGCAATGTAAGTACACTCATGCAGTGGACTTATGAAGGCAAACCAATTGACATAATACCAGACGAGTATGAAGGATTTGTTTATCTCATAACCAATCTAAAGACTGGGCAAAAATACGTAGGCAAGAAACTAGCAAAGTTTAAAACCACAAAGCCACCACTCAAAGGCAAAAAGAACAAACGCAGAGGCTACAAAGAAAGCGATTGGAAAGACTATTGGGGATCATCTGATAGGCTTAACGCTGATGTTGAAGCACTAGGCCCAGACAACTTCACAAGAGAAATACTATACCTATGCAAAGGCAGGGGCGAAATGTCCTATCTAGAGGCTAAAGAGCAGTTTGACCGCCGTGTATTAGAGACGGATGAGTATTACAATGGAATTATTAATGTTAGAGTTGGCGGCTCAGACAAACTAAAACAAGCTCTATTAGAACACACTATCAAGGCAAAACAATCCAACACTTAAGGTTGGCGGGCCAGTTTGAAAATACCGCTGTGGAAAAAGTTTCCGTATAGGAACACACGTAACATGCTGAGCGGCATCCGGTAGTAGGGTGTTTGATTGGCATAGATGGAATGTTGGCTGTCGAAAAACTGCAAAGTACATAAAAACCGTATGCACAGGAACGAAGCAACGGGTAGCGAAAGCGATGTCGACGTAGGTTGGGAAAGGTCAGAGCCCATTGTACAGCAGAAAACACCTACTTCCAAGTCTCGGCTGTGACGAACTCACATGAAGTTTTGAGATTAGATGGAACCGTAACAGGTTCCGTCTGACTGAAACAATCTACATGAAGCTTAAACGTTATTACTTCGTAATAACGATTTGATCTTTATATCATTTACTTCTATCAACAAACGAAGTGCATAGTTTGAGCGTTAGCGAAAACAAATATCTACGAAGTAGATATTCAAAAAGTTAAATAAATACATTAAACACAAAGGATATTTCTGGATGAGATTTGATGAGATAGAACAACTGGACGAAGTACCTGCAGGTATATTAGGACAAGTAGGTAAAAAACTAGGAGCTAAAGCTCTAAATTTAGTTCCAGGTGGTGCTGCTAAATCAAAAGCTGCAAATCTTGCAGCAAAAGCTGATTTAGGTGATACTGCAAATTTATTACACAAAGAATTTAATGCTTACTTAGGTAGGAACGATAAAACCATGGCACAAGCAACTGGAGAAGATTTGGTTGCGTTTTTAAAATCAAAAAATCATACAACAAAAGCAACAATTCCAAGTGGTGTCCTACAGAAAAAACAACTTGATGCTGTATTAATGCAAGCTGCAAAAGAAGCAATGGCCGGGCAAGGCGCTCCTGCTGCAAACGCAGGATCACAAGGCGGCGCTGCTGGCACACAAGGCGCCCCGGGTAAAGACGGTGCTCCAGGTAAAGACGGTGCTGCTGGTGCTGCTGGACAAGATGCTGCTGCCGCAGATGCTGGCGCAGCTAAAACACCAGATGTTAAAAAAGGAACAGCAGTTGCATTTGCTGCAAAATCAGGAAAAGTAGTTAAAGCAACAGTAGTTGGTCCTAGCATGGATGGAGATCCTGCAAAAGTATCAGTAAATTCTGGAAAACAAAACTACAACATTAGCAAAGAAAAATTATTAGATCCAAAAACAAACAAGCCGTTAAAAGTTGGCGGCGCTGCTGCTGGTGCAGCAGGTGGTAGTGGTGCAGGTGCAGCACCAGTTGATGCTAACAAAGACGGTAAAGATGATAACACAGGCAAGCCAATAGATGCTAAAGCCGATGCAGGTGCAGCAGGTGGCGCAACAATTCCGCCAGATTTACAGAAACAAATCGACGCATTAAATCCACAAGAGAAACAACAATTGGCAGGTTTACTATGAGATTACAAGAAGTTACACTATACGAAAACAAATCACACCGTATTCTAAAAGAAGGTTGGCAAGATTTAACAGAAGCTCAACAAAAATACCAATTGTTATGGGAAAAAGAACTATGGCCTTTGCTTGCTGAGTATGTAAAACTATGCGAAGCTGAACTAACACCTGATGAAATTGCAAAAATTTTCCAAAGTGCTGAACAAGTTCAAAATGATCTTGGTAAAAACACAAACGCACTAGGCAAAGCGGGTAATATGGCTGCTGCCGCAGCAAAGTTACCAGTTGATCTAGCTAAAAAAGTAGATGCAAAAATAAAAGAGCTAGGTAAAATGGCTCAAAACGCTGGTCCTGTTAAAGATGCAGATGCAAAGTTTGAAAAACTCAAGCAAGATATTATGTCAAACAAACCTGACAGTAAAATTGTACAAGGTATTGTTAAAGTTAGTGATTGGGCTAAAGCAAATCCAGGTAAAGCAAGTATTGCTGTAGGTATCTTAACTACAATTGCGGCATTTGTAGGCGGTCCTGCAGGCGGTATGGCAGCAGGTTTAATATTACGCTCAACAAATGAATTGTTAAAAGGTGAAAAATTATCTAGCGCAGTTGGTAAAGCAGTCAAGACAGCAGCCTATGGTGCTATTGCTGGCTGGGCATTAGAAGGCATCGGCGATTGGTTGGAAGGTATGCGTATGGATGCCATTCCATACGACAAAGCACCAGGACTTACAACACTAGAAGTAGGTTTTAAAGACACTTTAAGTGCTCCAGGTTTTGAAAGTGTTAGAGAAATTGGTAGTATGGTTATTCCAGAAGACCAAGTTCCTGAGTTCCAAAAACTTCTTGATACTATGTTAGACGCAACAGCAGCTACTGGAAAAACAACAGACGGTGCAGCACTAGATGCATTTGACGATTTATGGAATTTTGCAAAAACATTTGATAAAGCACAATTCATTGACGACATGAATCTGCAAAATGACATTGCTAAAAACATTGCACAGGCTAATGATGCATTTTTACAAAATCTTACAAAAGCAAATGATGCTATTGCAGCTATTGCACAAGGTAGTATTCAATCTCAGGGAGAAAAAGGTGCTTTCAAAGTTGGCGGTGACGAAGTTAAGCCCGGAGATGTTGTAACTAGTGCAGCAGGCAATAAGAAAATTGCAGGTGTAGACAGTAAAGCAACAGCAGTTGATCCAAGTGATCTTAAAGGCAGAGCTAATATTATGAAAGCAGCTGGTGAATCAATTGATATGGAAGCTAGATTTGCCAAATACTTAGAAGAAAAACAAATTAACGAAGCACCTTTTGGTGATATGATAAAAGGTGCTGCTAAAAAAGTGGGTGGTGCAATTGCTAAAGGAGCAAAAGCAGGTGTTGCTAAAGCAAAAGATATAGGAAACGAACTTGGAAGCATTACAACAGCTAAAAAACTAAATTCTCTTTGGGTAAAAGCAGGAAAACCAACTGATGCAGGTAGTATTGTTAATATTTTACAGCAAGGTGGCGTAGAAGATGAAACTATTGCTACTATTGCTAAACAAGCTGGCGTAAAACTTCCTAAACCTTCAGCAGCAAACGCACAAAGTGGTGAAAAAGGCAAAGCAGGCGGCACAGGTGGTGATGTAGACCCTAAAATCCAAACATTAGCAGATGCAATTAAGAAAGCTGGAGTTGCTAAAGAAGTAAAAGCAATGCTTGCTGCTTAAAAATAAGGCAAGCCGCTTTTTTTAGTAATTTCTATATTTTCTTTACACACAGAAGCAATAATTTCTCTATCTTCGTATGTTAAGCCAAACATTTCGTCTGCGGTAATGCCTCCGCGCATAGCCCAACACATTTTAAATAGCTCGCCTTTTAATGCTCTTTGATCATTTTCTAAATTTTTAGCTTCTTGAAGGATCTCATCAAGGCTCATCGACAAGATCCTTATGCGAAAAAATTTGATTGGTCAAATGTAATAGGAATTTCAAATTCATCCGGAGCACCTTGCTCACGTTCCTCATCAAGTGTTTTAACTTTTAAAGGTTCTATTTGAAATTTGTTTCTTTGAGTCTCTAAATGATCTAATACATCAGAAAAGAAATCTTTATCTGCATTATCGATAAAATCTTGTATATGTATTCTGTTGTCAACTATTTGATCGTCAACTTCGATGCTTTTAATACTTGTTGCTAACATATCTACTGTAAGTTTTGTTAATTTTGCAAAACTCTCATTAAATCTTGCAATCTTATCTTCATCTGGAATGTCATCATCATTAACAATACGGAAAATTCTTTGTTCTTCAAATGTTTTCATAGCGTTGGCTGTAAATTCTTTATAAGTTAAAGGAGCCAAATTTACGACCATGTCGCCTACAGTAATTTTATCTTCAAAAACCGTATTTGTAATTTTATTAAGTAACTGTCTTAGGTCAATATTATAGTCTCTTTCGTTTGTTGTACCAGGAGTTGTATACGTAATCTGCATTGTTTCACCGTATGTAGCAATTCTTATAGCAATTAGTATTGCATCTAAGTCAACTGAAGGCATATTCCAAGCATTTTTTATATTAGGAACACAACTTTGTATAACATCAACTGTAGATTGACCGTTTAGTAGTGCATCTGGAGTTTTCATAGCAAGTTCGTCTTTTGCTGTCATAGCAAAAACCGGAAGTTCGTTAGATTCTGTCATTTCTAATGACCCTTCTGGATAATATTTTCCTCTACTGGGTAAGTCTAAGTAAACCTTAGGCTGACGATAAAACTTACGTAAAGGGTTTGCACCGGGTGCAGTAATTTCTGGCATGATTGTCTCCGTATAAATACATTATGTAAATATGTATCATCTATATTTATGTGCGCACTTTATTAGGTTTTAAGATTTGGCTGATCAAACTGTACAAATAGAAAATGTAGGCGGCGACGGTGTTGCCAGTGAGGTAACGCTTGAACGTCTCGCCAGAGCTATGGAAAAAATGGCCGGAATTTCTAACAAAGGCCAGAAAGAAGAAAATAAACTACGTGAATTACACAATAAAGCTACACAAAGTGGCATTACTGTTGTAAAAAAGAACAGAGATGCACTAGAAGAAAACACAGAGGCAGTTGAAGACAGTACAAATGCATTTAATAATGCAGCTAGGGGTGCTTTAGGACTTGCTGTTAAAGGTTTCGGCACATTATTAGGTTCAGCAGTTGGTTTAGGCAAAGAACTTGTAATGGGTGGAGACAGGCTTACTGACTTTGCACAACATATACCAATTGTTGGATCTCATTTAAGTATCTTAACTGGATTTATTGATAGTACTGTTGATAATTTTAGGTCTCTTACATCAGTTGGTGTTGATTTTGGCGGTAGTTTGTTTGAAGTACAAGCAATGGCTGCTAGAAGTGGACTAAGTTTAGAAACGTTTACGAATACTATTCGCAATAACAGCCAAGATTTAGCATTGTTTGGTGGTGGAGCTCGAGAAGGTGCTAAAAGATTTACACAAATTAGTGGAATATTACAAAAAAACTTTGGTCCACAATTTAGCAACTTAGGTTTAACAATGGAAGAAACTGCTGAGTACACAGCAGATTATATTAAGTTACAAACTAGACTTGGTAGAAGTCAGCAAATGACTGATCAGCAAATTGCTTCTGGCACACATGCATATACAATGCAATTAGATAGGCTTGCAAAAGTTACAGGTCAGCAAAGAGATGCTATTGCTGCTCAACTTGAAAAAGAAAGTCTAGATGCACGTATGAGAGCTGTAATGGCAACAATGGATGAAACTGCACGAGCAAATCTAACAGGTGTAACCACAATGTTAGAAGCAGCAAGTCCAAAAACAGCAGAAGCAGTTAGAGAACTTGTTGCAACTGGTGGTGTTCCGGTGAGCGAATTTGGTAAAGATTTGATACGTTTGAATCCTCGACTAGCTGGAATGGCAAAAGGACTGCGAGACGGAACTGTAACACAAGATGAGTTCATGGCAGAAATGCGTAAAACTGCTGAAACAGCTAACAATTTAACCGATGAGCAGAAAAAACAGTACGCAACAATGGCAGGACTTGGTAGCGAAGTTGGTTCTGCTGCAATTGAATTGATGGGATTACAAAATGTAGGTAAAGGATCTGCAGATGCTTTAGATGCTCAACAAAAAGCAGCAAAACGAGGAAATGATGGGTTATTAGACTTTGAAAGAAGAATAACACAAGCTAGAAATATTATTGTTGGCGCACTTATTGAAAGTGGTGTTTTCAAAAGTTTAGAAACAATGCTTAGTGATGTTGTAAATTATTTTACAAAAGAAGACGGCATTGCTAAAATGAAAGAAGTAGTTGAGAAAATTTCTGCAGGGATAAAAGATTTCATTGCATTAATCCAAGATAAAGGATTGTTCGGAGCAATAGGTGAAAAAATAGGTGATGCATTTAAAAGTATGCTTACCAATACAACTGTATTAACAGCAGTTGGTGGTGCTATTGCAGCATTGTTTGCTGCTAGTGCAATTAAAAATGCATTAAGTAGTGCAGTTTCCGGAATGTTCGGTGGCGGCGGCGGCGACGGTGGCGGCAAAGGCGGCAA
>Ga0255772_10000196_pt1 | contig 58357 bp, 93 predicted proteins | sample 071ome_34_FD_179970 | JGI IMG/M metagenome (GOLD analysis project Ga0255772, IMG submission 179970) | Coastal salt marsh microbial communities from the Groves Creek Marsh, Skidaway Island, Georgia - 071411BT metaG (version 2) | ecosystem: Environmental > Aquatic > Marine > Intertidal zone >...
ATTTAAATGGACAATTTGTAACTACACTTGCTGTGGGAACAGCATCCAATCAAACACATACTTTTACTATAGGTGCTACAGCGAGTGGTGCTCTTAGTGAATTTGATGGAAAAATATCTCAGACTTTAGTTTACAATAGAGCACTCACAGCATCAGAAATCAAACAAAACTATAATGCACATAGAGGGAGGTATGGAATCTAACCACTCTTTAAACTGACCCCTAAGACCCTGCAGTGACCCTGTGGGGTCTTATAGTATGTGCAGTTATAAGAGACAAGTGAACTCCACAGAGAAACTCATTTTCATTGCGTCCTTTATGTGCTTCCTACAATGGGGTACAAGGGTAACTGGTCTAGTCCTTAATGGAGTTCTCTAATGCCCTTACAGACGCTTCTAGGTGCCTCTGAGAGGGTCTCTATAAGTACTTGACACAACCAAACCTATCTCTGTATAATACCTTTGTCGGGTTTGAAGAAACAGCTTTAGATTACTTAAAGACATTATGAAAACAAGAAGGAAATTTGTAAATCTGATTCCTATTAGTAAAGAAGCAAAGTATCGTTTCTTTTCAGACATGAATTCTTTTCATGGATGTGAGGTTAAAGAAGAAACAGATGAAATGTATTTTTTGAAATCTATCAATGGACAATACTTCACATGGGTTCACAAACAAAACAGTGATCATTGGAAAATTGTTAAATAATGAGAGATTAGGAGGTTAGTATGATAGAATTATTTTTATCTGTACAACTATCTTGTTCAGATAGTGAGGGTATCATTGATAGAATTAGAACTGATGAATACCTAAGTTCTCAAATCAAAGAAGAATTGATTACTGAGATTAAAAAAATAACTCCAAATTGTTCTCTTAACACTGCACTAAAATGAAAGATCAGTACACGATTGACGATGGTGAAAGCAAGCAAGAAAAATGGAATAGGGGACTAGATTTATTTGTTGAGTCTGTTTTGAAACCAGATCCAGCATTGCGTCAATGTGCTCACAATCAAAAGTGTTATCATGAGTTAATGGATGTTCGAAAGAATGTTCTTGAGTATGTTGAGTCACTTCGATGGAAATAAATACAGAAGTGATGTAAATTATTATGTACAAACCTTATTCGCCAGAATGGCACAGGTACAGATACCTGAAAGAAGCCATCTATAAGTATCTTGATGATTACGAAGATAATGATGTAATCATGAATGATATTTTAAGCATTGTGTGTGAGCGTCAGGAACGAGCACATGCAGAGTATCATAAGTTAGAAGATTTAGAACTAAAACTGCGGGATTAAAATGCTGTCTACTCAATACAGACTAAGGTTAGAATTCATTTGCAAAAAGATTGCTAATAATGAAGAAGTAAAACTAGAAGACATGATCTGGGCAGAGAAACTTGCCAAGGCTCATACTACTGCTAGAGATTGGTTGAACAAAGCAAGACGCCAGTCTAAGGGTATTGAGGAGGGCAGTATGGACGATTTTATGAATAAGATGGGACTAGGAGACCCCGACCCATCTAATCACAGAACGGGGTTTAGTGGTGCAGACGAGATTGTAGACTGGTTTAAGCAAGACAAACCAGACGATTGGAGGCAACGTGACTAGTGACTTTCTAGATAATCTGGCAAACCACCAGTATCAAAAGATGCATAATGAACCCATGATTAATGGTGATTGGCGTAAGGTAGCTAACGAAGGAATTGTTGATAATCTTGTAGAAAAGATTGAACAACTTTTATGTGGTAAAGTCATCCGACAAACTGTGGTAAATAGTAGAGGTGAAGTCAAGCAACGTATTATTATTGAACATGACTAAACAAGCAGTAATCTACACAAACGGCAGTCAAGAGTGTGAGAGAATGACCTCTCTACTCAAACAACTTGATGTTGAGATTTTAGAATACAAACTGAATAAGCACTTTAGTCAACGTGCATTTGAATCTGAGTTTGGTTCAGAAGCAACATACCCTCAAGTCTCTTTAGGTTATACTCACATTGGAGACATGAAGGAGACATTGAACTTTATGAAGGATAGAGGAATGTTCCAATGAAAGAAGGCGACATAGTAGAGTATATTGGATGTAGTAAAGAGCAGATTAGGTGGGGTAATAATGATGACCCAAGATCATTATTAATTCTTGGAAGAGAATACACAGTAGAAAAAGTAGAAGTTCACTCTCAACATACGAAAGTTAAACTTCGACATAAAATGGGAATGTTTAACTCAGTATGTTTTAAGAGGACTCAAGACTTATGAACCCAGTTAATTCAACTCTTCTTATTATTTTTGCATTTGTTGCGTACTTTATAGTCACCGATGAAAATGTAGCAAAATACATTCAACTCCAACTCCAAGTCATTCAATTAAACATTACAAGATACTACTTGATGGTAAAACTTCATCCAAGGAATCCGATTACAAACTGGATGATGAATCGAAAGTATGCTAAGATGGAGAGAGAGTTACGTAAGAAACTGAAGATGGATGAATAGATTTCTTTTATCATTCGAAGATTATACGATCATTCTTAATGCTCTTCACTATTATAAGAAAGTAGAAAAGCGAGGAGCATTTAAGCAATACGATGATGATCGTATCAATGCCGTCAGAGATACGATGGCACTACAGATTACTGGTGAAGAAACTGATGAAGCAAAAAAGAGACTTAAAATTGCTGTAGTTCTTTCCGTACTTGTAAATGTAGGACTTGTCTGGTATTGTTTAAGTTAGTAAAACAATACATAAAAATAAAAACTTAATGGATCATCACAGTATTACCCCCCTACTTCAAGAAGTGGGGGGGACATTATTAGCATTTCTTTCAATCACCGTACCTTTATTAGTAATTGTGTTATTATGAATTTTACAGTTTATTCTAAAGATGGTTGCCCTTTCTGCACCAAAGTTCAAAGAGTTCTTGAACTATCAGAAAAAAAATACGTTGTCTATAAGTTAGACAGGGACTTTACAAGAGATGAGTTTTACGATAAATTTGGTGTAGGATCAACTTTCCCTCAAGTTGTAATGAATGTTGAGGGTCCTGATGATGGAACTCATCTTGGTGGTTGTACCGAAACTGTAGCGTATCTTCGAGAAAACAAACTAATCTAATGGAACAAGACGTTCGGGAAATTTACTTTGATGTCGAGAAAGCAATCGACTATGCCTTCGAAGGGCAATTCGTTTTAAAGTTCTATGATTATCTAAAAGTTCGTGGAGCAAAAAGAAAAGAAGTTGATGACTTCATTCAGAGTTCTACAATCACTGAACTGAATAGTTTGATTGGTGATTTGGACGAATACTTAGTCGGTGGTTCTGATGAGATTCATAAACAACTTAGAGAAGCTTATGGGTTCATCTCAAAACCACAAGCAAGAAAGATAAAAAACTATCTTCGTGCTATAATTGATGATGCCGAAAAGTATAGTTATGATAAACGACCTGGAAGGCGTAAAAAGAAGACTAAATAATGATAGAATGGAGGAACACTAGGAAAACGTTTAGTTTTTAGATGTTCCTTTTCGGGAGCATCTTGTAATAGAAGGTAACTCTCGGGAGAAAAAAATGGAACAAGCATTTATGCTCACCATGGCCGTAATGATGACATTGTTATTTTTTGTGGTCGGTGGTATAGTAGGTTGGATAGCAAATAGAACATTCCTGGAAAACCAACCAATCAATATGCATCCCGAATTTTTTGATAATGACGGGAACATTATTCCAGATGAAATTTTAGCAGTGAGATTTGAAAACAATTATGACAGCTTCGAAGAAGACGACGAGTAGAAAAGCAACCGTCAGTAAAACAACAAGGAAAGCAACTCCTCTTCCGAAACTGGATAGGAATTGCTTTCAACATGAGATTCTTGAACTTGCTTCCAAGCAAAGAAGTAAAGCAAAGAAAGTAGAAGTTCTCAAAGAGTATCGTAATGATGCTCTTATTGCTGTCTTCACTTGGAATTTTGATGAAAACATTGTATCACTTCTTCCAGAAGGAGAAGTTCCTTTTGCAGACATTCGTGAGATGACTGCTGTTGGTGGAACTCTCAGTGCAAATGTGAATAGTCAATTGACTGGAGATCGTTCTATTTCTTACAATGGTGCTGAAGAAGACATGAAGACAGGTAAAACCTCTTTGAGAAGAGAATTTAAAAAACTTGTTAATTTTGTGAGAAAGGGAAATGTTTATGGGAATCGTTCCCTTTCATCCATTCGTCGTGAGACGATGTTTATCAACATTCTTCAAGGACTTCATCCAAAAGAAGCAGAGATTCTAATCCTCACAAAAGATAAGGCACTTACTGATGTTTATAACATCACCTTCGATCATGTGAAAGAAGCATACCCCGACATTAGGTGGGAGAACTGATTTAATGTCAAAGGGAATTAGAATAATTCATTCTGATTGTGATCCAAGTAATTCTCAAGACAGATCACTTCCAAGTAACGCTTATCTTGTTGAGTATCTTCAAGATGGAGCAACACATTTTGACATCGTATCTTGTCAAAAGAGAGTAGATATTTTTGATGAGTATTGGGACAAGTACAGAAAAGATTTGATTAACATTACTCAAACAGAAGGAAGAATCAACCCAAAACTTTGGGGATACAAGGCACCAGACGACAAGAAAAAAAAATGAGTGAAGGATTTGGTAGTAAGAAAAAGGTAGAACTTAAACTTGAAATTAATCAAGATGAAGTTGATAAACTTCTAAAAAAGTATAAGAAGATTAAGAAGTATATGAAGTCTCCCATTTATGATGTTAAAGTTATGGATGGCACTGAAACTTATGTAACTAAACTGGTAGAGGAAGGAACCCAAAACCAAAATTGACTTTTAAATCCATTTTTGGTCGAGAAAAAATCCGGCAAAATTTTCTCGCGTGAAGGTTTTTTGTAACTGTATTAAATGTTACAAAACTCTTGACTAAATAGAGTATAAGGTCTATAATGACCATACGTTCATCAGAGGCAACTCTGACGCAAGTAAGTCGCGGAACGGATCGTTCATCTTCTTCGGAGGACGCACACGACTGAAGGAACGGCGTTTTAACAAACCCATTTCTTTAGGAGACTAACAATGAACACATTGCAACTGATTCGCAAGCAGATCAACAAAGCATCTGCACTTCACGACGCACAGATTTCTCACACTGCTTATCGTGGTGTTGAGTATAATGTAAACTGTGCAGAGCATAAGGATGCCCACGGCACCTTCTGCTATCGTGGTCGCACTTACGTCAAGTGACATCATGGAAGCACTACAAGTTTCTGGGATCGTATCCCTGGGATCTGTAGCAATCCTGTCGCTACTGTATTGCGAAATCAACTTACTTTTTAAATGAACATCAGGAGGGTTGACTACCCTCCTTTTTTTATAGGCATAAATTTTTATTAAGGAATCAACACAAAAGACATAGATAATGATAGAATAATGGAGTGAGAATAAAATGATCTGAAATCAAATCTTTATTATGAGTTAATTTAATCCTTGGAGGTTATTATGCATAATCTTATTTCGCATAATCAATTAGCAGGATGGAAACAAAGTTTTCTCCGTCTTGAAAATACTTTAGATAAAAGCATGGAGGAGGCGGAGATGATCAATGATTATTATGATTGTTTGATTGAGTGTGATGATGATCAGGCAACTTGTAAGCGGATATGTCGGAGGATTTTAGAATAGTCTATTTGGAGGGTTGACTACCCTCCTTTTTTTATGTAAAATGGATGGAGTGAACTTTTTATTATGGATGTAGAAAAAGTAAAACTGATTGTTAGAAACATGGAGTCTCTAGTCAGTCTTCTAAAGATTGAGATTGGTGAAGAAACTAATGTGGTCAAACTTGATGAACTTATTTCTGGAATGAAACAAGGTGAAAGTTATGAACCTGATTATTACGAGGAACCGTAATGTACGAAGAATTAGATTGTTTTGAAGAAGCATTAAAGCATTTTGGTACTAGAGTTGAAATCATCACTGCTATGGAAGTGTCTAAGCGTATTAGTGCCGAAGACGCATACCAGATGATTAAAGATGAACTGAAAGAAGTTAAAAAGTGTCGTAAATTTGTGAGGAAAGAGAACGAAGGATGAAACCAGTAAAAGCAAAAGATCTTCTTGAAAAGGACCAGAATCTCAAGGTTGTAAGTCTTGGAGCAATCCCAAATCCTCAACAGATTGTATGGTATGCGGGAAAGCAAGATTACTCAGAAGAACCTATCTACACTAAAACTCCACCAGAAGAACAGAAGGCAGGGAAGTGGATTGTAGAGCAGTTGCTTGCAAACGATAGAGGACACTATGGTCCTTTGGAGCATCCTGGACTGATTTTGAATGTGAGTGGTTACGTTCATAATGTGATGGTTCAGGCAAGAACTCATCGTGTGGGTGTGAGTTTTGATGTCCAGTCGCAACGATACACTGGTCGTCGTGTTCTCAAGGTTGCAGAGGGTGAACTGAGACCTGAGGATGTCTTCTACGTGCGTCCTGCGGGGTTCTACACCAACCGTAAGGGTAAGAAGTATGATTGGACTGAAGAAGACCGTGAAAGGAAGCTGGGACTCGCTCTGGCTGCTTGTAAGGAGTATGCAAATGACTATGAGCAAGGTAGGTGTGAGGAACACATCCGTGACTATCTTCCCCAAGGAATCCGTCAGGACTTTGTAGTTTCATTCAACCTTCGTTCTGTATTGCATTTCCTTGACCTTCGGTCAAAACTTGATGCACAACTTGAGATTCAGGCACTCTGTGAGCAAATGTGTCCTATCATTCAAGAATGGGCACCAGAGGTTTGGGATTACTATGAGACCAAGCGTCTTCATAGGGCAAAACTTAGTCCATAAATAACGTATACGTTATTCAGGAGAATGAATTTTGGCAACATATCCCGTAGTCCATAAAGAGACTGGTGAACAAAAAGAAGTGAAGTTGAGTGTTCATGAATGGACGCAGTGGTGTAAAGACAATCCCGAATGGAAACGGGATTGGTCTGATCCTTCTACCGCACCTATGGCTACTGACGTAGGTGAGTGGAGGGATAAACTCGTCAATAAGCATCCAGGGTGGAATGAAGTGCTTAATAAAGTAAGCAAATCTCCAAAAGCAAACGTAAAGAAAATTTAATTTTAAAATATGCCAAGAAAAAAGTCATCAGGTATCAGCACAAGTACAGTTCCATATGGTATGAGTAATCGTGTTATGAAAAGAAAGAAACCGATCAATCTAGACTTTATTAAAAAGATTGATCCTTTGACTGATAATCAAAAAGAGTTATTTGATAAGTACAGTAAAGATCAAAACATCGTTGCTTATGGTGCTGCTGGTACAGGTAAGACTTTTATCACACTCTATAATGCACTTTTAGATGTTCTTGATGTAAAGACACCTTATGAAAAAATTTACATCGTAAGGTCTCTTGTTGCTACTAGAGAGATTGGTTTTCTTCCTGGAGATCATGAAGATAAATCATCTCTTTATCAAATTCCTTACAAGAACATGGTAAAATACATGTTTGAGATGGCAGATGAAGCAGCAGCAGAAATGCTTTTTGCAAATCTGAAAACACAAGGAACTATTTCATTCTGGAGTACCTCATTTATTCGGGGTACTACACTTGATAAGGCAATTATCATTGTTGATGAATTCCAGAACTTAAATTTCCACGAACTTGATTCAATTATCACTCGTGTTGGAGAAGACTCTAAGATTATGTTCTGTGGAGACGCAACTCAAACAGACCTCATCAAAGAAAGGGAAAAGAATGGAATCATTGACTTCATGAGAATTCTTCAGTCAATGCCATCAGTTGATATTATTGAATTTGGTGTTGAGGACATTGTTCGTTCTGGTCTATGTAAAGAATACTTAGTTGCAAAAGAGGAACTTAAAACACAACTGGATTTATGATTTTTGAACATGTTGATTTGAATCTCCCTCAACTTGAGAGGGAGCACATTGATGGAGTTCGTTTTTACAAAGTAAAAGGTGAAGAAGAACTCCAAAAATTTGTATCCATTACTTCTGTTATTAGTCATTATAAAAAAGACTTCTTTAATAAATGGAGAAAAAGAGTTGGTGTAGAAGAAGCAGATAAGATTACTAAGAGAGCAACCAGTCGTGGGACAGATACCCATACACTGATTGAACACTTTCTGAAAAATGAAGAACTTCCTTCAGTTCAACCACTTTCAGAACTTCTTTTCAAGATTTCTAAACCAACTCTAAATCGTATAAATAACATTCATGCTCTAGAGGGAGCATTGTATAGCACTGTTCTTGGTATTGCTGGGACTGTAGACTGTATTGCTGAGTTTGATGGAGAACTAGCAATCGTCGATTTTAAGACATCAGCAAAACCAAAACCGCGAGAGTGGATTGATGGATACTTTGTTCAGTGTTGTGCTTATGCTTGTATGCTTCACGAACTGACTGGACTTTCAGTCAAGAAATTTGTGATTATTATGGCATGTGAAAACGGAGAAGTTGAAGTATACGAAGAGAGAGATAAGAAAAAATACCTTCGTATGTTAATTGAATACATCAATAAGTTTGTAAACGATAAGACTTCTTGACCAAAGTATGTTATTATGGTAACATTTGATTAAATTATGGGAGAGACATTTTGCCAATCGACTTAATAAAATTAATGGAAATAGACTACAAAAAAGAACTATCAAAAGAGATTGAGTCAAAGTTTCTTTGCCCTTCAAAATTCGCTCAAGAAATTGAAGTAGTTGTAAAAGAAGAAAGCATGAGTTACATTGATGCTATAATTTTCTTTTGCGAAAAGAATAAAATTGATTTGGAGTCCGTTCCTAAACTAATTCCAAAACCCCTCAAAGAAAAGATTAAATGCGAAGCAATTGATCTTAATTTCCTTAAACGAACATCGAGAGCTAGATTAAAATTTTGAAATTGGATCCTCATAACTGCTATAAAACATACTTAGCATTGAAAAATCATTTTACGAAAGATAGTTACGACTATCATAAGTATCATGGAAAAACTAGATCATCACTTCAATCATTTTACAAAAGAAAGGATAGATTCTTTTTTGAAAAGATGAGTCGCCAGAAGAGTGATCAAGAGATTATGGAATTCTTTGTATCTAACTTTGCATCTTGTGATGATCCACAATCTCTTTGGATTGGTGAGATTATTAAAACTGGTGAATCTTCTTACACCGAATGGAAGAAAAAAAATCAAGCACTTTCTTATGTGTTTAAATCCGATGTTTACGAACTTTTTTCAGATAGTGACACACAAAAATTATTTGAAGTCAACGGTACTTCTCATCCATTAATTGTTAAAAAGTATCTAAGAAAAGAAATTACTCTAGAAACTTTGGTAATCTTAGATAAACTTTTGGGTCTTCGGAAGACTTATGATAAGAAACTAAAAGATCCTATCTGGGAATTTATTTCCATGAGAATTCGTAAATACTCTCCATTCATACATATTGATATATTCAAATACAAAAAAATTTTAAAGGAGTGTGTATCGTGAGTTTTTTCGACTCAGAAATGGTAAGAGCAGAACTTGCAGAAATTTCTGAACTGCAAGAAGACGTTTATGGTAATGTCTTCGAGTTTTATCGTATGGATAAAGACCAGAAAATAAAGCATGTAAACCTCTTACAAAAACTTCTTGAGAAGCAAAGAGTTCTCTACACACGCATGAGTCTTTCTGATGATCCAGAAGCAAAAGAAATGAAAGAACGAATTATAGATTCTGCTAAAATGATGGGACTGCAAGAAGGAATGGACATCTCATACATGTTTGGAAACATGGAGAAACTTCTGGAAACAATGAAAAAGGAGATTGACAAGCAATTATAAGCAGACTATAATACATTCAGCGGCTAGGAAATCCGCACCAAAGCTAATCCACAAAGGCCAAATACGTACAATACGAGGTAACAAAATGTCTTTCGCAGATCTTAAAAAACAATCCCGTCTGGGTTCTCTTACTGAGAAGTTGGTAAAAGAAGTAGAGAAGTCCAATAAGAGTTCAGGCGGTGCTGATGAACGTTTCTGGAAACCAGAAATGGGTAAAGGTGGAACTGGTAGTGCAGTGATTCGCTTCCTTCCTCCCCCTGAAGGAGAAGATCTTCCATACGCAAAACTGTTTGCACATGGATTCCAAGGAATTGGTGGTTGGTACATCGAGAACTCTTTGACCACTCTGGGGCAAAAAGATCCCGTATCAGATTACAATCGTGAACTGTGGAACAGTGGAAGCGATGCTGATAAGGATACTGTTCGTAAGCAGAAGCGTAAACTGTCTTATTACTCCAACATTTATGTTGTGAGGGATCCTCTGCATCCTGAGAATGAAGGCAAAGTTTTCCTCTTTAAGTATGGTAAGAAAATCTTTGATAAGATTCTTACTGCAATGCAACCTGAGTTTGATGATGAAGAACCAATCAATCCTTTTGACTTCTGGGAAGGTGCAAACTTCAAACTGAAGATTGTGAAGAAGGATGGATACTGGAACTATGATAACTCTGAGTTTGGTTCTCCTTCTGCTCTGTTGGATGATGACGATGCAATGGAAGCAATCTGGAAGAAAGAGTATTCTCTTGCTGACCTGGTTTCTCAGGATAAGTTCAAGACCTATGATGAACTTCAGAAGCGTCTGAACATGGTTCTGGGACTTGATAAAGTTGCTCCTAAGTCTGCATCACACGATGAAGAGGAAGAGTATGAGTCCTATATGCCAAAGCGTACTAAGGAAGATGATGTTACAGAAGAACTGGAAGCGTCTTACCGTAAGAGTAAGCAACCCTCCGAACTTCCTGCCTCTATGAAGCAAGAACTGGATAATCTCAGTTCAAGTTCTGATGACGATGACGACATCATGGCGAAGTTCCAAGGACTTATGGATGACTGATCAACTATAGAGTTTAATATTATCTCCTTGCTTTAAGGTGTCACTCAAGAACTGGGTGGCACCTTTTTTGTATTTCATAATTCTAGTAATGTCATCTAATATGATAGGAATGTATTCTTTTTTCGGAACATAAATTTGTCTTTTTTGATTTTCTTTTCTCTCTTCTACTTCTTTGAAGGTAATTGGATTAGTAATGTCTGCAACGAGGACATCATTACCAGTTCCTTCATCATAAAACTCTACAAAATAAGGAACTTTATTTTCATAATCTGGATTTGCAATGTAACCACCATCTTCATCGATAATTGTTTTGCGATAATCAACGACTAAATTTGAAGAAAGACGAATGCCTTCAGGAACGATTACTTTTCCTACGGAATTTTTAACTTCTTCGGTTTCGTAGTGAGAAATAGAGTTTAATGCTTCGTAAGAACCATACTTTTCAAGCATAATGTTATCAAAGTTTTCATTTGCCATAGGCCATTCATCATAAACATTGAGAATGTTATTTGCTAAAAGAATTATCCAATCTAAGTTTGAGTCATTATAAAGTTTATATGCAACACTATCAGGTCTCTCATCACCAATGATAGAATATGGACTAAAGAAGTTTAAGTTCTCAAAAATTTCATCACGAATTTTAACTCTTTTAAATAAGTTTTTTACTTCAGTAAAATTACCAATGTTTTTACTGTTGTAATTTCTATCAACGTATTTGAAGTTTGGAACTTGTCTGAAATATTGTCTTGCCATTCTAGTATCCTATTGAGTGAGTTTCTCCTGGTGCTTCTTCATAATCACTTTGATAGATTGGAGTGATTTCGCTAAATGCAAATTGTAAATCATATTGTATCATTGTACATTCTTTATCATCATAAGTCATGTATGTTCCTAAAGGAGTATAATTTACATTAAAAGTTTGTAGAGCACATGCTTTTCGTTTTACTTCACCTGGAGCAATTAGATTTAGTGATTGGTGTGTTTCACCAGTTCCCTTTTGATATTCAATCCAAAATACATCTGGTGCTTTTAAAAATAAATCTCCTCCTTTTCCTTTCACTGCCATGTGATACTTGAAGTATTTTATAATTCTTTTAATATCATTTGCTTCTGGTTCATCTCTTGCGGTCATTTTGAAAGTAAATGAAAATTGCCTAAGCTTTGGTTCTTTGAAGATTAATTCGAGGTTTGGATTGAATACTTGTTGAGTTGCTCTTGTAAACAAGTCCATGTTTCCACTTGCTGCTTGAGACGCTATAACATCAGCACTACTTGGGAGAAACTCGTTTACCTTTTTCTTTGCTTCAGCTGTTGCCGAATCCATGCCACCCTTTTCATCCTTCAAAAGGCCACTACCTAAGTTAAATAGTGTAGATTCTACTGGACCAATTTTACTATCACCCCACCCAACTAAATTTGTATCTGAAATTGGTCCTTGAATAGAAACATAAACATCTCCACCAACAGCTTTGTATTCGATTGGATTTAGAATTCTTCTTTGCGCTAAAGATACCGCAGTAATTTTAATTCTATCTTGTTTAGTGTCTTTTATATCATTTGGATAAGTAACTAAATCTCCTTTTGGTATTGGGGATTTAGTTGAAACATTTTCTGTATCAAAGTTTATAAATGTAACTTGAGCACTACTGTTTGGGTTTTCTTTTTGATATTGAAAACCTTTATACTCTTTTTCTTTGCTTAATTCTTCTTTTTCTTCGGGTGTTGATGCCTCTTCTATAATGAAGAATGCTTGTTTTCTTGTTGTGTTTAGTGCTTTCTGTAGTGCTTCATTTCCTCCCTGTGTTCTTTTAAAATCGTCAAGATTTCTTTGAGTTTGTTCATTTGGAGGAACTATACTTCCATCTGCATTTGTTGTTTGTAATAATGACCTTGAGTTTATTCCGAGAATTCCAGGACTTACAAAATATAGTTGTCTTTGACCAGTGGCAACATTAACTACGACAGCATACCTTGTTCCATCCTGAACAAATTCGGAAGAATATTCTTCGGGTTTATTTAAATTTGGTGTACTCCAATCTTTTACTTGCGGTCTCGCTGCCATTACGCTTTTTAGTTATTTATAGGCCTAATTCATCTTCTGTGATTATCTTAAATTCTATCAATCTATCTTCGCACCATTCTTGTGCTGCTTTCCACTTCGCAAGATTTTTGTTATAAGTAAGAACTTCGTTAATGTAAGTTTTCTTTTGCTTACCTTTTGATTGTTTTGGTACAAGTGTCTGTCTTTTTGGCTTCACTTCTACCAAATACTTTTTAATTGCTCCACTACTTTCTTTTATCTTTACAATAAAGTCGGGAAAGTATCTACGAACCTTATTTGTTGTTGGGTCGAAGTAGGGAATAAAAAACTCTTCCGAACCCCACTCTAAGATTTTATCGTTACGGTCACAGTATCTCATAAACTTAAGTTCCCAAGAAGACCTATAAACGATGTTTCTTGAGTCACCTTTGTATTTGTTAGGAAATCTTGGATGAAATCTTCCTTGATGATATTTTCCTTCTCGCATACATAATATATAAGAACCAAAAAGTATTTATAAAATGGCAGGACCAAGAGACCCGTCAACTACAGATTTTAATCTGACTCCAAAACCTCAAACTGGACCTGTCGATAACTCTGACATCCCTAAAAATTTTAACGCCTTTAGTCCAGAAGTTAGTAATCTTTTAGGTGATTACTATTCAAACATAGATTTAAAATCTAATTTAGGAAAAAATTTTTTTAATGATGCTACAGAAACAATAAACTTTAATGATGCTAGAAAGTTAGGATCTTCTTTCGTAAGAGGAGCAAGTAGAAATCCCGCACCACCTCCAAGAAGAACTGCTGCCTCTACAATCAAGGAAAAGTTATTAAAACCAGCATTAACATCTCATTTTGAAGCTCATTTTAATCCACCTAGAGATGTATTTACTTGGATGTCTGGAAGAGGATTGAATCCAACAGATACAAATAACCAAAGGTTAATAACTCTTTCTTGTTCGGAAACAGCACTTCCAGGATCTAGAATAGCAACAAATACTGTTCAAGATGATCATCATGGAGTAACTGAAAGACATGCTTATCGTCGTCAGTTTGATGATACTTCATCCTTCACATTTTATGTTGATGCTCCAAAAGCAGGTGCTGATCATGGATATAAGTTAATTTGGTTCTTTGAACAATGGAAATCTTTTATAATGAATGAAGAATATGTAAAGAGTGAAGATGGTGTGGAATTAGATGAATATCGGTGGCATTATAGGGCAAAGTTCCCAAAAACATACATGACGGATATCTTTATTACTAAGTTTGAAAGAGATATTGATGTAAATCCAATTAATGCATCCAAATCTACCAAGAAGTATTTGGAGTATAAGTTCTTACAGGCATATCCAATTTCTATTAACACTATGCCTGTTTCTTATGATCAATCACAGTTGCTCAAATGTACAGTATCTTTCGCATATAGTAGATACATTATAAGGAGAAAGACTGGAATTTCTGATGGTGATCCATTACCAAACAGGAAATCTTCTTTTAATGAAGTTCCAGAATTTTCTGCTCCTCCCGTATTGGAAAATCAAGTGGGAACTACAGTTCCTTTAGAGTACCGACCAATTTTACCTGGATTTGGTGTAGGTGGAACTAGAACTGATAATGTGGCATAATAAATAAAGTATCTGAATACATTATTGGATAATTATGCCATTACCTAAGATTGTTACACCAACTTATGAGTTGGAATTGCCTTCTACTGGTCAGACAATTAAGTATAGACCTTTCCTAGTCAAAGAAGAAAAAGTTCTTGTGATGGCTATGGAAACTGAGAACACAAAAGAAATTACAAACGCAGTAAAAACAGTTATTAAAAACTGTATTGAAACTAGAGGTATTAAAGTAGAAACACTGCCTACTTTTGACATTGAGTATCTTTTCTTAAACATCAGATCTAAATCTGTTGGAGAAGAAATTGATGTCAACATTATCTGCCCTGATGATGGGGAAACTGAAGTTCCTGTTACTATTAATGTTGATGACATTGAAGTAATTAAGGATGATAAGCACACTAATAGAATTAAACTTGATGATAGTGTAATGATGGAAATGAAATATCCATCTCTCGATCAATTTATTAAAAATAATTTTGATATTTCTAGCAATGCCAACATTGACCAATCTTTTGATTTGATTGCTTCTTGTATTGATAAGATTTTTACGGAAGAAGAAGTTTGGACATCATCTGATGTGTCTAAAAAAGAACTTGTTGAATTCCTTGACCAGATGAATACGAATCAGTTTAAGGACATTGAAGAATTCTTTAACACGATGCCTAAGTTGTCTCATAAGTTTAAAGTTACTAATCCAAAGACTGGTGTAGAGTCTGATGTTGTACTGGAGGGATTAGCAAGTTTTTTCGGCTAGGAATGTCTCATATGAGTCTTGAGAATTACTTGAGACTCAATTTTTCTTTGATGCAGTATCATAAATACTCATTAACAGAAATTGAAAATATGATGCCGTGGGAGCGAGACATTTATGTTATTCTTCTTAAGAATCACTTAGAGGAAGAAGAAGAGAGAATGAAACTTCAAGAAAACCAAAGAAGAGCAAATGGCGGGTAAGTCGAAGCGAAATAATGAAGACAATATACCAGAAGGTCTTGATGACCTTCTGAACGAACTTACTGGAAATAAGAATAATAAGGAAGACAATATACCAGAAGGTCTTGATGATCTTTTAAATCAAATTAAGGGAAAGAAAAGTACTGCGACTAAACCAAAAAGAAAAAGAGGAAGACCTAGAAAGAAAAAGACATCACCTCCAGGAGCACTTACAACGTATTCTAAAACTGAAGATGTAGATTCTAGAATACTTGAGTTACTTGGACTTGAGTATACCTTTGATTTGGATTATGATGACTATGCAAACTTACTGAAAGAAAAACTTATAGAAGTTAGTAGAGGTACTGAGGAAACTTCTACTGAAGATGCTATGCTTCTTCGTGAAGAACTGAAGAAGGCAAGAGGAAATAAAGGAAAAGGTACTTTTAAGGTAAAGAAAAAGATAAGTAAGGATAGTTTTACCAATTTTAATGTTGGTGGACCAAAGAAAGATACTGCTCAGACAAGAAAACCTGCTTATGCTCTTCTTAAAGGAAAAGAGATTTCTGAGAAGTCGCAGAGAGTTGATGATTTAAAAGAAGAGAAAAAAGAAAGAAAGCAAAGTGATAATCAAATACTAAAGAGTATAAGTAAATCACTTGATAGAATTATTGGTATTTTATCGAAGCAACTGAAGTTTGATAAAGACCAAGTAGAGAAGCAAAGAAAACTTGAAGAGAGAGGGAAGAGAAAAGATAAAGAAAATAAAAGAGAGAGTGCTTTCTCCAAAGGAATTAAATCATTAGCAAAAGTTGCTGGTAAGATCTTTTCTCCACTACAAGATTTTTTTGGAAAAATTATTAGATTTTTTACAGTTATCTTTTTAGGAAAAGTTTTTCAAAAGTTTCTTAAATGGTTTACTGACCCCAAAAATGAAAGTAAAATAAAAACAATAGGTCGGTTACTTAAGACATTTTGGCCTACAATACTTGCTGGTCTCGTATTTTTAAATCCTCTTGGTAGATTAATTACTAAGGCAGTTTTTGTAATTGGTAAGGGAGTTGCTAAGTTATTAAAAGTTGCTATTCCATCCTTACTTAGGTTTGGAATGAGAAATCCGATTTCGGCAACAGCACTTGCAGCAGCTGGATTGTTTACTTTTGGTGCATGGGGTCCAAAAGTAATTCCTGGTTTGGTTAATGATGAAGAAGATGATGAAGTAAAGTCATATAAGCGTGGTGGAAAAATTACCACTGAAAGTGGTCAAGACATTAAAGGTGCTGGAGTAGATACCCAATTAATTGCTGCAAGACCTGGTGAAGTTGTTATTAATAAAGAAACAGTAAATGCTCTTGGTGCTGATTATTTTCTTGGATTAAATAAGCAGCATGGTGGTTCTAATGCAAATAAACCTAAGACTGCTAAAGTGCAAGCAGCATCTGGTGGAGGATTAATTCTTCCTGCTTTTTCTAATGGTGGTATGGTTGGTGAAGGTCCTGAAGAATCTAGAATTCAAAAACCTAGAAAACCATCAAAACCGGAAGATATTGCATCAGGTTTAGATAGTAATCTTATTGAATGGGCAAAAGCAAATCCTACTCTTGCTCGTGCTTTGAAAGTAGGAGATATTGGATATAGAGAGGCACAGAGTGTATTTGATTATGGAAGTAGAGTTGCTCAACAAGTTCCTAAAGTAGTCCAACCAACAATTGATTATGGAAGTAGAGTTGCTCAACAAGTTCCTAAAGTAGTCCAACCAACAATTGATTATGGAAGTAGAGTTGCTCAACAAGTTCCTAAAGTAGTCCAACCAACTGATTATGGAAGTAGAGTTGCTCAACAAGTTCCTAAAGTAGTCCAACCAACAATTGATTATGGGAATAACTTTATTGGAGGTATTTCTAAAATTCCTTCAAAAATAGAAGAAAACATCCCATTAGTTCAGGGATTTGCTGATGCTGGTGCAGAAGCTTTACCTGCAATTTTATCTGGTTTCTTGGGTATTAAAAGAACAGATAGAAGTATCTCTAAAAACATGCAAAGAGCAATGCTTGATGCTCAAAAAACTGCGACTGAAAAGGGTAGAGATTTTATTGAGTATGAAGATTATGCTGAAAATGCTGGAGGTATTGCTGGGAAATATACTATGGGTAGAGTTGCAGATTCTGAATTTTTGAGGGATGCACAAGGCAGAATTATTGGAATGTCTCAAGCGTATGATACAAATAGACCTGCAGATGAATCTATGGCACAGGCTTGGGCAAAATCTAAGAAATTTTTAGGTATTGATAATAGTAAAGACGTTGATGAATTTAATAGATTAGTTGCAAATAGAATGTCTTCTGAAGGAGCATCTGAAGAAGAAATTCAGAAATCTCTTATGATTTCTGGTGGTGAAAGTGGACAAATGGGAGATTTGAGAACGGCAATTTATAAACCATTTGAAGCATTATTAGACATTAGTCAAAAAATGCATGGTGGTAGGGGATCTACGACACATGAAATTATTTTTGATAAAGATGTTCTTGGATTTGATCCTGTAAAAGTAATGCCAAAACCATTTTATGGTCCAGGAGGAGATCCTTCTGGGAGTGGTTCTGGACAAGCACAGCAAAAAATGCCAATTAGTGTTTCTTCTGCCGCGAAAGAAAAGGCACAGCAGTCTCAGAGAATGTCTATGGCAAAATTGATGAATAATAATTCTGCTGGTCTTTACTATTCGAGTACGACTGGTAAGACTTATGCTAATTATGCTGAAGCACTGAAAGATCCGCAAGTTGCTGCAGCAGCAGAAGTAGAAAAAACCAAACAAAGATTTTCATTTTCTCCATCATCAAAACCATCTCAGACAACAACACCATCAAAACCATCTCAGACAACAACACCATCAAAACCAAAAAGATGGGCAATGGATCCTCGTGGTTGGTTTGGTATGGAAGGTGGAGGATTTATAAAAGAAAACACGGGAATGGATATTCCTGGTGGAGGAACTGATAGGCAAAGGATTGATGTTCAACCTGGAGAATATGTTTTGCCTGTAGATAAGGTAATGAAGATGGGAGGACCTGGTAAACTTGATAGAATGGTTGCTGATTTGGATTCCAATTCTACTCCAGCAAAAATGGGCCTTAGAAATAAGGACATCTCCGAAGGAATTACTCCTTATAGTGTACAAGGTTCTGGTGAAATTGACATAGAAACTCTTCCATTATCTGGTTTAGGTGGAATGGGAAGATCATCTGGTGCATTAAATAGTCCCAATGGAACACAAGATGAATTTTTCTCTCCGATTTCTTCGGCAGGATTGTCTGAAAGACAACGCTTTATGGATACGATAGGTATTTCTGCATTCACATAAGATAGATGGCATTACCAGCATTACTTTCGGGGTTAGGAAGACAACTAGCAGTTCAAGGCGCTAAGGGTGCAGCGAAAGGAACTGCTAAGAAAATGCTTAGTGGTAGAAAGCAGGAAAAAAATAGTAATGCTATTGTAAAACAGCAAGAAGGAAATAGTGTAGGGTATAAAAAATCTTCTGCATTAGTTCCAAAAATAAACAGAATAAACTTTGGTGCTCCTCCATCTTCACCAGAAGTATCATCTTCCACTAAAGGTGATGATGGTAGTTTATTGAGTATTAAAGAAAAAGTTATAAAGATTGAGAACCTTTTAGGGGAGCAGTATAAGAATAGAAAGAAGCAAGCAGAGAAGCAAAGGAAACTTTCTGAGAGAGCAAAAAGGAAAGAAAAAGAGGAAATTTTAGAAAAAACAAACGAAGAAAAGAAAAATAAAGGTAAATTTAATATACCTATACCTGGAAAAGGATTATTTGATAATCTTTTATCTAGAATATTTAATTTCTTATTTTGGATTACCATAGGAAAAATACTTCCCACAATTTTGAAGTTCCTTCCTCAAATCATTGGATTTGTAAAGGTTATTGGCAAAATAATGGATGTCATTATTAATGTAGTAGGATTTATATTAGATGGGTTCATAACATTTGTTGATTTTGGGTTTAAAGTTTATGATAAGATTAGGGGATTTGCTGGTGCTATTGGTGGAGAAGGATTAGTAAAAGTCCTTGATGGATTTACTAGTGCAGTTGAAACATTATTGAACATTTTATTCATTATTTCAATGGCTAATGCTGTTGGTGGTGGGTTTGGTGGATGTAAAGGTGGTGGTCGTGGTGGACAGAAACCAATAACTAGACCAGGACAGGGATTGAGACCTAAAGTAACGACAACTGGTGGTAAAGGTGCTGGAAGACCAGACATTAGAAACCCCTTTAGAGAACGTCCTAGAGTTACTGGTAGTGGTGGTGGAACTGCTGGAAGACCAGACATTAGAAACCCTTTTAGAACAAGACCAACAGTAACAACTGGTCTTGGTAAAGCTGCCGCTGGAGAAGCAGCAGAGCAGATTACCAAGAAAACTGGTCTTTTAGTATTCGCAAAGTTTGTTCGACCAGTGACAAAAAGAATACCAATTTTTGGTGCCTTAATTGATTTTGTTATAAATGTTGCACTAGGCGAAAGTGTTGGAAGAGCAATATCAAGAGCGGTTGGTTCTGGTATTGGTACTGCTCTTGGTGCTAAGGTTGGGGGATTTTTAGCAGGTGCTGCGGGATCTGTTGTTCCATTTTTGGGAACTGCTATTGGAGGTGTTGTAGGTATTGCTATTGGTGGTGTTCTTGGTGGTATGCTTGGTGATTGGATTGGTGGATTTATATATGATAAACTTACTGGATCTGGGTCCTCAAGTTATCCTCAAGAAAAACCAAAAGTTGAAGCAAAATCTAATGGTGGAATGGTTTTAAAATATGATGAAGGTGGTGAAGTTGATAATGATTATGAATATGATAAAAACATAGGTAAAATTAAAAAAAGAAAGATTCACTTATCAGATATTTCTCAAGTTGCTAAGGATAATAAAAATGTATCCAAAGTTTATACTTCTGAGGGAGCAAAGAAAATTATTGATTTGGCAAATTCAATAAAGGATGTGCCAATTATTGGTAGTTCTATGTTTTCTATATTAAATATTGCTCTGGGCAATAAACCTGATCAAAGGACTACAAAGGCTATTGCTTATGATTTACTGTCATTTTCTAATCTAGATTCTTTTGAAAGTATTTCTGGGTCTTTGGGCAAATTGAATACTATTGTGGCTATGGAAGGAGGTGGTGAAGTTAATAAATTAGTATCTTCAAATGACTCTGATTTTGAAAATTCTGCTCAGATTTTATCATTTTTCTTGGATAGGGAAATTAACAATGAAAAAGTGAAAAAAATAACAGAACAAGATAAAAAAGATGCATCTAAAAATTCTTGGTGGGATCCTTTGGGATTATTTGATAATACTTCTTCTAGTGAAGGATCTACTTATGGACCAGGAACTGCTGGCGCTTCTAGAGACTCTGCAACTGGAGAATCAGTACCTGGATCTACTGCAACTGGTGGGGGTGTTGTTGGTGGACCAGGAACACCTGAACAAAAAGCACTCTTAGATGCAATTTCTTTTGCGGAGGGAACATCAAGGAGTTATGGAACTGTCTTCGGTGGAAAGATAATACCGGAACTTGAAAGGGGTGAGATGACAGTTGCTCAAGTTCTAGAGATGCAAAAAACTGGAACTTTTAATGGAATACAATACATTCCTCCAAACAGCTATGACTCTGATGCGACTGGTAGATATCAGTTTATGTCTTATACTTTGAAAGAGGAAGTTCAAAAACAAGGTGTTCCTATGGATGCTAAGTTTACTCCTGCTCTTCAAGATCAACTAATGCTTGGAAGACTTGCTAATTATAGGGGAGTTACTCCAGAACTTTTGGCAGCAGAAGGGTTAAGTACAAATGTTCTTGATAAACTTGCTCCCGAATTTGCTTCTTTTCCATACTCTCCGAAAGGGAATCAAAGTTATTATGGTCAACCAGTAAAAACACCCGAATCTATTCGTAATGCTTATAATGACGCTCTGGGTAGAAGAAAGGAAGAAGAAAAATCTTCCCAAACTAAACCAGGTCCTCAACAACAACCTCCTGGACAAACACCATCACCAACATCAGATTCAAGTTCTAATGAAAGAGGAGAAGGATCTAAACTTGCTGGAGAGTTAGGAAGATTTATTAAAACGAAATTGAAATCTCCTGAGAATTTTAGTCAAGTTCATAGACATCCAGAACATCCTCCTTGGGGAAGAGAAAGTGGACACTCTAGGAATTCTTTACATTATGAATCACAAGGTGCAAGAGCAATTGATATTGGAGCATGGACTCACGAACAACAACCAATTTTAGATGTAATTTCTGAGTTCAATAGAAAGAAAGGTGTTAATCCTGTAGAACTTTTACATGGAAAAAATGAACCAAATTATCACCACAATCATGTTCACGTTGCTTATGAAGGTGGTGGATTAATTAGACCTAAAGGTTCAATGAGTGTTCCAAATTCATTTGCTTCTTATAATAGTCCAAAATCAAACACAAAGGTGGTAATGGTTCCTGTCCCAGTTCCAGTATCTAAACCTCAAATGAGTCCAGTTCTTGAGAATTCAATGGGAGGATTTGTTGAATTTGGTGGGGTAAATAGTATGAGTAGTCGTATGAACCCAATACACCAAACAAGTAGGTCTTAAGATGGGAGTCAAATATCACATAGAGGCAGGTAATTCAAATATTGATTTATTCAAAATTACTTCAAATTATGGACCAACAGAAAACTTTGGACCAAGATGTCCAGAGTTGGTTTTGTATGAGAGTTTATTTGATTCTACAGTGAGAGCATCTGCAAAGTTTGTGGATGCTGGATATAACCCAAGTGGTATGACTGCTGAAGATGATGAATATAAATTGACGAGTGGGGAAAAAACAGAATTAAAAATTACGGATTCTTATGGAAATGAGTTAGACATTACTGGCGACTATCAATTAAGATTAAGAAAACATCAGAGAGAGCAATTTACTTCTCCTAAAACTACTTACGTGAACTATTTTTCTGATTTCTACTCAAAGGAATCAATGGAAAATCATCTTGTTTCTAAAAGAGCGACAAGAAAGTATGATGGGTTTCCTCATGATCACATTAAAACATTATTGGAGGAAGATTTAGGAACTCAAAAAGTAGTAGAAGTTGACAATACAATAATTCCATACAATTTTGCTGGAGGATCTGAAAAAGTTTTTCATCATTGCGTTAATCTGTGCAATAAAGGATGTCCTGAATTTCCAGGCAATCCAGGAATTGTTGCTGGATTTTTGTTTTATGAAGTTTTCAAAGGAACTGATTCTACGGGTGGTTATCGATACAAATCTATAGATCTTTTATTTCAGGAAGATGTAAAGAAAAAATATGTTTATACAAATACTGATGAAGTTCCTGAAGGGTATGATTCTAAAGTAATTAATTATTATGAAAACATTTCAACAAATGCCGATTCTGAAATTTTAAGTGGTGCTACTTTTAAAAGAGAACAAAGAAGATGGGATCCTTATTTGAAACAATGGGAACAAGATGATTTTGATTATAAGAGTCAAGAATTGGAAACTAATAATGCTGGAAAGGAATTTTACAAAATTGCTTCTGATTTAAATCTTCAAGAACAATCAACAAGATACTCTACTAGATTTTGGGATGCCAGTGCTATGCCAAAGGGATCTAATTGGGCGGCACAAAAACCATTCTCTAAAGTTAAAAAGGGAAATGGTAATTATAATATGGATGAATTGGTAAGACAAGCAGCAGATAGATTTAATCAGTTATTTGGAACACAGATTACTATTTTGATTCCAATGGATTTAAGTTTACATGTTGGGGATCTAATCTTTGTAGATTTTCCTCAGATCGATTCTGAAAAAAATGAGATAAATAAGAATAGAAGTGGAAACTATTTGATTATGGATTTAGGACATAGAATAACTCCGAGCACGACATATACGTCTCTGCATCTTTCAAGAGATTCCACAATTAACCGAAAGTAAAATTATGTCAGACAGAACTTTACAACAACACATTAACGACGATAAAGACGAACTGGATAATCCTAACTTAAGTCCACAGCGTCGTCGTCACATTGAGTCAGAACTGGATGATTTGGAACAGTATCAAGTAAATCATCCTGACGAGGATCATGATCCAAATCCATTGGAAATTTACTGTGATATGAATCCAGAAGCAGATGAGTGTAGAATTTACGAAGATTAATTAGAAAATGACAGGAGATTTATTTCATTCTGAACATCTTGGTCGAAGTAAGACATACTTTTGGTATGGTATGGTTGTTGGTGGTTCGGAGTGGGAAGATAATCAAAAAGATGATGCTATAGATGCTCATAAAATCCATACTAGAGACGATGTTGCTGGATGGGGATATCGTGCTAAAGTTGCAATAATGGGGTATGATCCTCAATTAGTAGAAGGAGAAGGAATAAAAAACTCTGAGTTAGTAATGGCGGAAGTAATGCTTCCTACTACTGGAGGATCTGGATTAGGTGGACCAGTAAACACTCCTACGATTGCAAACAATACTTTTGTGATTGGTGTTTATAAGGATGGTGTAAGTGCAAGAGAACCTATTATCATCGGAACTCTACCAAATGTTTCTCAAAGTAGAGTAAAACCTTACGATTTTTCTGAAACACAAAGATACATTGCTTCTACTGGGTATAGACCAACAGATCCTGCTGCAAATGATGCCTTGTGGGCAGAAGGTGGTGCAGAAGGTCAGACACCTGCTATGGAAGCAGGAGAAGCAGCAAGAGTTGATACTGTGATGCTTCATGCACAAAAAGATGATGGTTCCAGAAAATTTATGATGCCCCAAACTCTTAATTGTAAGAGAAAAACAAGTGGCGCATTAAGTGCTATTCAGATCATCATTCAAGAGGTGATGAGTATTATTAATTTATCTAAGGTTAGTAATTTTGTTTCTAGAGCATCTGATGCACTGAAAAACTTTAGGGCTATTGTAACAACTGCACAAAATGCAATTGCTGGTTATGTTCGTGAGATAATGGCGGATGCAAGAAATGCCGCTCTCAACTTAATGAATAAGACTTTAGATAAAGTACTGAGCCTTATTCCAGGTAATTTTAGAAGTCTTACGAGTAATAACCTTGTTAATGGAGCTTTGGATGCACTTTCTTGTGCCTTCAATAAGATAATGGGAGCAGCAAAGGGATTTGTTGGAAACTTTTTGAATAATGTTGTAGGAGGTGCAGTAAATTCATTATTCTCAACTGCATCTTCTATGATGGGTTCTTTTTTAACTGGAACTCTGGGTGGTGTTGCTGGTGCAGTTACTGGAGGATTGGATGCTGCACAAGGTGTATTATCTACGGCATCTAATCTAATGACTGCTGGAGGTCTTACTGATCTTGCTAGTGGATTGCTTGGAAGTGTTGGTGGATTAATTGGTGGTATTGGTGGAGGAATATCTGGAGCACTCAATATACTTACTGGAATTTTATCGTTGTTCTCTTGTGAAGAAGAAGCATCTTGTGCAACAGTTAATTGTTGGAGTCCTCTTTATGGTGATATTTGTGCCAGTGGTGCAGCTGGTTCATCTAGTTTGAGTGATTCCTTTAAGAATCAATTTGGTCAATCATTTTCTAGTGACAATCAAAGTGGAACTGATACTGATACTAATGATAATTTGGAGCAAGTTTATGGTGATGTGAGATTGGATTCTGGACCTATTCTTTCTGGACCACCTACAGTATCAACTATTGGTGGTGGTAGAGATGAAGTAATGGGTATTGGAAATCCAATCATCAGTCCAAGTGGAGAACTTTTAGCGATTGATTTGAGTTCTGGAACTGGTACTGGTACTGGTGGAACTGGGACTGGTGCTGATGGTACTGGAACTGGTGGAACTGGTGCTGATGGTACTGGAACTGGAACTGGTGCTGATAATGATAATGCTCCTAAATTTACCAGTTCTCCTACTATAGTAATTTCTGATCAAACTGGAAATGGTATTGGTGCAGTTGCGATTGCAGTTCTAGAAGATGGTAGTACTATTCCGTTTGATAAAGATGGATGCGGAAAACCTGACATCAATCCAAAGTATCCATTGATTAATGAATTATTGCCACCAATTTCGGGTAAAAATGTATTTGATTTTACCGATCCTGTTTATGATACAGAAGGTCTTGGTGGTTCAGGACCTGATGGCACACTTTCCGATGGTATAGATACTAATCCTGTTGTCGGAAGAAGAATAGATAAGGTTATTATTGTAGATTCTGGAATTGGTTATCTTCCAGCACCTGATGGCAGTACTGGAGCAGGAGGAAGAAAGTTCTCTGGTCCTAATGATACAATTGTTTATTGTGGTGGTTACAATGTTTATCCTCCATGTAGTAATGTTCCTGTATCAAAAGGAGATTTAATTTTCTCTCCATTAGGAGGAAGAGCAGACATTTACAGATCATCTGATGGTGCATTGTTACAAACAATTACTGGTAGAGGACCAGTAAATAGCGTTGAAGTTAAGGAATCTGGAATTTTAGCAACTTATTGCCCTTCAGAAGAAGAAATTGATACTACTGATGCTTTCGTACCAAACAATACATACAATGTTGTACTAGACATCGGAGATGTTTACATTGAAAATACTGGAGTGAATTACTCACCTGGTGATGAGATTGTTATAGAACCTTCAAATGGTGCTGAACTTGAACCTGTATATGATGACACTGGAAGATTGATTAGAGTTAATATACTCAATCCAGGAATAGGATTTGTAGAGTTCCCTCAAATCTTTATAAATTCCAATACTGGAGTTAATGCAAACATTATTCCTGTATTCAACATAACAAGACTTACTGAAAATGAAGATGGCGATGTATTACCTGAAATTCCACAAGGAACTCCGTTAATTAGTGTGGTTGATTGTGTAGGAGTTCAAGCATCAAAAAAATCACTTGACATTGTACCTCAATAAAAATTATGAGTAAGAAAGAAGAAAGGACTAATTTAGTTACAGGACATCGTTCAAGAGGAACGATTAAGTTTGGACATCTTTGGTTAGATGAAGAGGGCAAGTTAGGAACTACGGTTCAATCTGGTGTAATGCTTCAGGCATTTGATGCTAGACATTATTGTTCTTTGGATATTAATGGCGTAAGGCAAGGATGGACAACTAATAGATGTCCTGGAACTTATCAAGTTATTTGTGGAACTGACTTGAAACCAGATGGTCTTGGTTATTTGGTTTTTGCTGAAATGGGAGATATTGTGTTAAAATCTCCAAATGGAAAAATAAGATTGGAAGCACAAGACATTGAACTGATTGCAAACGGAACTAATAATACGAGAGGAGTTGTTGAAATAAACTCAAATACTGCAGTAAACATCCAAACACAGAATGTTAAAGTTGTTGGAAAGGCAGGAATTGATATCTTTACTCCATTTACATTGAAATTGAGAGCTAATGGCGCACTTAATATGACATCAAATTTTATTCAGGGATTAAGTTCAGCATCTTCATTTGCGCCTGATAAAGCAAATCCATTATCAATTGTAGATTACATTAAAAATCAAGGTTATGCTTGACTATTCTTTACTTTTTTATTATACTAAGAATGTAGAGCAACATAAAAATGGCATTTAACGTAGATACTCTTTCTTCAAGTCATCATTTGATACATGGACTAGGATTTCCCATCACTGTAATGGGAACTGGTCCTACTGCGGTTAGAGGAAGTTCTTATATTGAAGGACCATCTGTTTTTGGTTCTCCTATTTTCCCAAATACTTGGGCAACTGTGATGATTGGTCCTTTGACTAATGCAGACATACTTGGACCTCCACTTATTCCTGGTGCATTTTGTTATGGTCCACCAGCAAATCCATTTTCTTTGGCAACTATTGGTAGTGTAGGAGTCCTTGGTGATCTTAATGTTGCACTCAATACAGTTGTGGGTGGCAGTGTTTTGGCACAAGGATTGGTCGTAAGTAATTGTGGTAGACATGTTCTTGCACTTAAAAAGGATTTGCCTTTTGACATGCCTCATCCAAATAAAAAAGGATGGAGATTGAGACATGTTTGTATTGAAGGTCCAGAAGTTGCAGTTTACTGTAGAGGAAGAATTCCTGAAGATGGTGTAATTAATCTTCCAACTTTTTGGGATGGTCTTGTGAAACCTGGAGATTTATCTATAAATATTACTCCAATTGGTTCTTGGCAAGAACTTTATGTGAAAGAAATTACTGATACACAGATTAAAATCAGTAATAATTCTGCTGGACCAATTAATGGTGATTATCATATTGTTGCTCGTAGAATAGATGATGATTTGATTGTTGAATATGAAGGAGAATCTCATGAAGATTATCCAAATGGAAATGAAGGATACTCATTTAACTTTGAACACAATTATGTTGAAGGACTGATTCGAGATATGGTAAGCGAAACTGTTGTAAACATTGATAAGGAGAAAAACTAATGGCAGAAATACCAGCATTTACACCAGGAACTAGACCTCCTGGTCCTGATTGCAGCGATAGACAAATTTGGGGAACACCTTCGACTCTATATTCTTACATTGGAAAAATTAATAATGGTTTTACGGAAGAGGAGTATCCACCAGAGGCTTGTAAACCTAGGTATCATAGCAATGCAAAAATAGATAATTTGCAAGTTACCAATACTCTAGGTACAGCGAGTGTGACTAAAGTTGTTGGAAGCACTGGAACCTTTAGTGGGACTGTAACTGCATCTACTCTTGTAGCAAGTAACCTCAAAACATTTAATATTCCACATCCAACTAAAGAAAATAAAAGATTAGTTTATTCTTCTTTGGAGGGTCCAGAAGCAGGAGTTTATGTTCGTGGAAGAGTGAGAAACACGACTGAAATCATTCTCCCCGATTACTGGGAAGGACTTGTAGATAAAAAAACTATTACTGTAAACTTAACACCAATTGGTGCTCATCAGGATGTAATTGTAAAGGGATGGAGTTTGGAGTCAATTCAATTGCAATCTAAAGGTGGAATGCCTATTGATTGTTTTTACACCGTTTATGGTGAGAGAAAAGACATTCCATCTCTCGTAGTTGAACAAGACGAAGTAGTTGACTAAACTTAAATTATCAGTTAAAATTTAAATTCGCACTAAAATCATTATGGAACAGCAGCAACATCTCAAAGACCTCACTGAGCGTCGTGATAAACTTCAAAAAGAACTTGAGGAACTTCAATCTCAAGCAACTACAAAGAGAGAACTCTTTCTGAAGATTCAAGGTATCATTGAGTATCTTACACAGATTGGTGTTACTCTCCCAGAAGAAGCACCAGCAGAAGAACCAGTTGAAGAAGCGTCCACAGAGGGTTGACCCTCTCCTCCAAATCAACTATACTACTAAGGTAATCAACGGAACACACGGATGAACGACCAAGAGTATGTAACTCGATGCGTAGCAGACCCACTCTATAGAACAGTTCGTATCTATTCTAACGAAGGGACGGAACAAGAACTGGTCTGTGATACTGCTGATGAGTTCATTAATGTGGTAAAGTTCATTCGTGCTACCATTGATGACAACCTTCTCTCAGAAGATCAATTCGTTTACGCAAGTCCTGTATGAGACCAGAAACACGTAAATCAATGGAGATGCTGTTCTCCGCAAAATGGAACTTGCCTAAAGCGGCAAAAAATGCTAATCTAAGCAATAAGGAAATGAAGATTACTTTTAACGAGTACTGTCATTTTCATCCTCCTACTTACGAAGTAAAATGAAAACACTTCTTGCACTTCTTTTAGTTCTCACTCCAACATCAGCACTTGCTGAAATCACGCACTATCAGCGTGGAGGAGTAACTGAAAAGAAATGTTATCGCACAGATTATCGTGAAGAGTACATTCCTGGAAACTCTCAACGTCGTGGGTATGTAAAGTCTTATCGCGATAAGGTTGAAGTTCCTTGTAGAACATCATCATCATCTTCTTATTATCACCATAACAACTACAACTCTCCCGTAGACGACAACTCTTGTATCGAAGGTAGTATTCTTGGTGGTATTGCTGGCGGTGGTGCTGGTGCTGCTCTCTCCCGTGGTGATGGTCGTTTCTGGGCAATCCCTTTGGGCATCGTAGGTGGAGCACTAGCAGGTTGCCAGATTGACGGAGGTTGACTTTTTAGACCATTAGAACTGTAATGGTTTTACCTCTGGGAGTGTCGCATATTGGTTAATGCCGGTGCCTTATAAGCGCCTGAACCGAGTTCAATTCTCGGCATTCCTATCGGGTAGGTGTCCGAGTGGTTAATGGAAGAAGTCTGTAAAACTTTTGGCTCTGCCTACGGGGGTTCAAATCCCTCCCTGCCCACTTGACAATCTGCTACTTCGGTAGTATGATTGTCTCAACCAGACGGGACTGTAGTTTAATTGGTAGAGATCTGGCGTCGGCAACCCTACCTACGTGATAAAATTACTTTGTGAACCAAGGTAGATGCGGAGTTCGAATCCCGTCAGTCCCATTCCTCAACAACGCTAAGTTGAGGAGGTATGCATAATCTAGAAGTAACATCTGAAGTCAGTAGCGAGACTTCTTTTTTGGGAGTGTGGTGGAATCGGTAGACACACCAGACTTAAAATCTGTTGACCATTACGGTCGTGCGAGTTCAAGTCTCGCCACTCCTACTAAATAATTGAAAGTAGGAAAAGTCCTATGAAATACCGTATTGATGCCAGATACTGTTGGTACAATAAGGGGCAAGTAATGGTTCTCATGTATTTCATAAACAACATTCCATTCACATTTGATGATGTTCCTGATGAGTATTATTTTGACTTGGAACTGATTGAGTTAGCAGACAAAGAGAGAAGATGGGAACCTGAGGATGTTTATAAAGCATCTTCTTATTTGATAGAAGAAGAGTGTCATCCTCTTATGTTTGAGCTAGAATTAGAAAATCCAGAATGTATGCCTTCTGATTTATGAAAATTAACTTGTGGTACAGCAAATCTATGTCTCAATGGAGATGGACTCTTTGCTCTGAAGAGTATAATAAAGATGTCTCTAGTGAGCAACATTCGGGTCAGAGACCAGAACTTCGTGATGCAATGAATGATGTTGCAAACACCGTAGAGTTTATGTTAGAATCCAAACAAAAGTGAGTAAAAGTACCCAGTGAAGTCTGATTTTTACCTAGATAGAGTTAGTAAAGATGAGATAAAAGAACTACTCTATACTCATCATTATCTCAAAGACGAATCTAAGGATTTCAAATCGGGGTACAATTATGGACTTTTTAAACGCACTGAGTGGGAATGTCCTCTTAGGATTGGCAAGTGCTATGCTGCTTGCATTTTTACTTCACTCCCTGTTCCAGAAATCGCCAAAGGAGCATTCGGGTTAGAACGTAATCAACAGGAAGGTTTATTTGAACTTTCTAGATTATGTGTAGATCCAGAAACACAAAAAGAAGAATACAACATTACATCTTGGTTCGTGAGTCGCTGTATCAAGAGGTTCCGTAAAGATGCGAATGTTCGTGCTATTCTTAGTTATGCTGACTCTGCTCACCATAATGGAATTATATATCGTGCTACTAATTTCAAGTATTATGGGTTGACTGATCCTAAGAAAGATTTTTATTATGCTGATGGAACTAAACACTCAAGAGGAAAAGTGAAAGGTGTTGAGGGTGAGTGGAGAGATAGAAGTAGAAAGCACAGATACTTAATGGTTTATGATCGAGAATTGAGAGATAGACTTGCATGGAAAGAACAAAAGTGGTATGATAGTAAAGACGATACAAAATCGTTTCAGTGACCCAAAAGTGTGACATTAAGACCTTCCTTCGGGGAGGTTTTTTTGTGGATAAATAACTTATAACGGAATTAAAAGCATTAATAAAATGGGTCTTTCTAGATTAGACAATTTTCTGAAATCAGTAAGAGGAAATATTTTATATGTTGATCCTAATAACCTAGATTCTACTGATAGTGTTGCGAATCAGGGCAATTCTCCTACTCGCCCGTTTAAAACTATCCAGAGAGCACTTATTGAGGCAGCTAGATTTTCCTATCAGGTTGGTAGTAATAACGATAGATTTAGCAAAACAACTATTTTACTACAACCAGGTGAGCACATTGTAGACAATAGACCTGGTATAATTGTTAAAGATGATGATACTTACATCACTAGAGGTGGATTTGATAATTATACTGATTTTACTGAATTCACTCTATTAACAAACTTTGATATTTTATCTGAAAACAATCAACTTTATAAGTTAAATTCAATTTATGGTGGTGTCATTGTTCCAAGAGGAACATCTATCGTAGGTTCTGACCTTAGGAAAACTAAAATTATTCCAAGGTATGTTCCTAATCCTGATGAAGTTGATGGTGCAAACATCAATAGATCTGCATTATTCAGAGTAACTGGTGGATGCTTCTTATATGGATTTACTATTTTTGATGCTGATTTAAATGCCTTATGCTATAAGGACTTTACAATCAATCAATTTGTTCCAGATTTCTCACACCATAAACTCACTTGTTTTGAGTATGTTGATGGAGTCAATAATGTAAAGATTGATGATACTTTCATTTCAAATCTTGAAACTACAAAAACTGACCTTGACATGTATTATGAAAAGGTTGCTGTTGCTTATGGTCAGAATAGTGGAAGAGAAATTGATGAGAGTGATGAAGACATTCAAACTGTAGTTGATGAGTATAGAATTGTTGGTTCTAGAGGAGCAGAAGCTAACATCGCCTCTATTTCTGCATCTGGAACTACAGTCACTGTCACATTAGAAGAACCACTGGAAGAATTGAGTGCAAATTCTCCAATTCAAATTTCTGGTGTTGCTTCAACAAACTCATCAGATGTTTATGATGGGCAGTATTTGATTTCAAGTGTTATCAGCACAACACAATTTACTTACATCTCCAGAATTTCTAATGTAGATACTTCTCCTACAACTAATGGTGCTACAGTCAACTTTAGCGTTGATACTGTAACTGGTGCATCTCCTTACATCTTTAACATTTCACTGCGTTCTGTTTATGGAATGTGTGGTATGCACGCTGACGGAAATCTTGTCAGTGGATTTAAGAGTATGGTTGTGGCACAATTCACTGGAATTGGACTTCAGAAAGATGATAATGCCTTTGTAAAATATGATGAGGTTAGTGGTGAGTATCAAGACTCTGCTAATGTTATTGATATTCATACTGACTCTAGAGCAGTATTTAAACCTTCTTACAGAAACTATCACATTAAAGCATCAAATAATGCAATTATCCAGTTAGTTTCTATCTTTGCTATTGGTTATGCAGAGCACTTTGTTGTTGAATCTGGTGGAGACCATTCAATCACAAACTCTAACTCTAACTTTGGAGCAAAAGCATTAGTAGCAAGAGGATTTAGAAAAGATGCTTTCTCAAGAGATGATCGTGGGTACATTACTCACATTGTATCTCCTCAGAAGTTAAGTGGTGATGAGACTAGTGTTGAATTTTTCCCAATTGATGTTGGATTAACAACCTCAGTATCTGCTGGTGCAGGAACTACAACTAGACTTTACATCTATAATCAAACTAATCAGGATGCTCCTCCTAGTGATATAGCAGATGGATACAGACTTGGTGCAAAAGAAACTGAAATTCTTTATTCTCAAATTGCACAGAGTGGGATAGTCTCTACCTATTCTTGTAGAGTCACTATGCCCGAAAGTGACTTGAGTAAAGAGAAGTCATATTCTGTAAACAGAGTCAATAATGATAGTGAGAATGATATTGATTCCAATGGTATTATTGGATTATCTACAGTTCACGAGTTTATTGATGGTGAAAAGGTCAGAGTATTCAGTGATAATGGACATCTTCCTGATGGATTAATTACCAATAACATCTATTATGTAATTACTGATGCTGTTGCTGGTATTACCTCAACAGAAATCAAATTGGCATCCACACTTAGTGATGTATTTACAGATACTGCAATCATTCCCAACTCAAAGGGTGGAAATTTAAAGGTTGTTAGTAGAGTCTCTGATAAATCTTCAGGTGATGTTGGACATCCAATTCAGTATGATGAAGGACGAGGTAATTGGTATCTCAATGTTTCGTCTACAGATAATACATTATATGATGTAATTAATAGTGTAGGAGTTACTGGAATTGGTGAAGCAACTTCCAGAACCTTTATTGAAAGAAATCTTGATACTAGAAATTTAGTAGATACGATTTATAAAGTTAGATATGTTCTTCCTAAGAACGCACAAAATAATGCAAGACCACCTTTAGATGGTTACATTATTCAGGAAAGTAGCACAACTGGACTTACTGATGCAGAAATTTCCAATGATTTGTATTTTGGAGATAGTGTTACTTTAGCGAATGCTAATCAATTAAGAAATCCATCTTTCATTGCTAATGCAGAGTGGTCTTCATCAGGAATCTCTACCATTTACACAGAACTTCCACATAATCTTTCTGTTGGTTCTGAAGTTAAGATTGAAAATGTTGTAAGTGCTGGAAATACAACAGCAGATTTTTATGATGGATTCAATGGTGAATTTACTGTAACTTCTATACCAACATCCAAGAAGTTTACTTATTCTCTTGCTGATAATCCTGGTGCTTTCCAGAACGATACCACTGTAAGAGATTCTAATCTTCCAAAGTTCACACAAAAAACTATTCCAACTTGCCTGCAAGTTTATAGAAGTGTTGAAATTCAACCTTTTGTTCAAGGAAAACAAGATGGTGTCTATCAGTTATTCGTAATTAATAATTCCAACTCACCTACAGTTTCTCCATTCCAAGATTCTAGTTTCTCACAAAATGTTCAGTATCTCTATCCTCAATTAAATAGAGATAATCCAGATGCAGATCCAAAATCTTCTAGATCTTTTGCATTATCAAGTCCAGTTGGTCAGGTTGTAATTAATGACCCAGAAAATAGTTTAACAAAAGAAACAGTAGAGAAAGTTTCTTCTGACTTAAAACTTGGAATTGGTATTACTGGTGCAATTTCGAGCAGTGGAACTGCACATACAATCTTCACTGAAGTTGACCATGGACTTGGTGGAATTACTAATTTAACTGTTGTCAGTTCTGGTTCTAACTACATCGGAGAAGACACTTATTATGCAGCAGATCTTGTTGGATTTGCTGGAAGCATAACTGGTTCAAATGCTAATGTTAAAGTTGATGTTAATAGTCTTGGCCAAGTTAGTGATGTTCTCATCATGGACCCTGGCAGTTCTTATGGAATAGGTCATACTCTGCAAATTATTCCTGCTGCTGGAATTGGAACAACCACTGGATTTACTGCTGCTGTTGTTAGAGTAGATGCAGTTACTGACTATCAAGATTTGACTCTTGAAATTGATGGTCTGTCTGAAGATTATGATGGTTATAATAACCTGTATAAGGTTACTGGAATTACTTCAACCAGCACAACAGAAATTCAAGTTCAATCTGCAAATAGTGTTTCTGGATTCTCTACTACTGCTGTAGAATTTGGAACTAACATGAGTTCCTTTACTGGTCAGTTATTAACTCCTTCTTCAGTTACTTATAACAATGAAACTGGAGTTGGTATTGTTACTTTTGCAACTTCTCATGGATTGAATGTTGACAATTCTCTGTTATTTGTTGGATTTGATAATAGTTTCTTGAACAAGACTGTTAGTGTAACTAAGAAGTTAAGTTTATTATCAGTTGAGGTTAATTTTGGTACTAATGATTCTTCTGTCCCCACAACTGGAACGCCAGAAGCATACTTAAAAGGAAATACCTCTAGATCTGGAAGACTTGAAAAAGAGAATGAATTGACATCGGGTAGAAATGTAATTCAGTATGGTGGAATTGAATCTACAATAACAACATTGCTCTCTTCCGAATCTGGTGCTCCAGATCAATTGGTAATTTCTGATGCAGTTAATAGTGGATTTAGGATTGGTGATTATCTTCAAGTTGATAGAGAAATCTTTAGAATTAAATCTTCAGTAACATCAAACACTGTTGGAGTCTTTAGATCACTTTTAGGAAGTCCAAGACAAACTCATGATGCTAATTCTGTTGTTAAGAGAATAGTTGTAAAACCAGTTGAATTTAGAAGAAATTCAATTATCCGTGCTTCTGGCCATACATTTGAGTATCTTGGATTTGGACCTGGAAACTATTCAACTGCTTTCCCAGAAAGACAAGATAGAGTTCTTTCTCCTCAAGAAGAATTAATTGCACAATCTTATAAGGAGAATGGAGGTATTGTAATCTTCACTGCAATGAACAGTGATGGTGATTTCTACACCGGTAATAAAAAAGTTAATTCTGCTACTGGTAAGGAAGAAGTATTTGATACTCCTGTTCCTACAGTAACTGGTGAAGAAATTGATACTGGAGCATTTAGTGTTGGATTTGATGTTATTTCTCCACTTGAAATCTCTGTTAGTAGATCATTAAGAGTTGAAGGTGGAGATGATGGAACACTGGTTTCTGAATTTGATGGACCTGTAGTTTTCAATGAGAAGTTTACATCAACATCAGAAAAGGGTATTGAAGCAAATTCACTATTCCTTCAAGGTGATGCTGAAATTTCCAGAAAGATAACTGTTGGTCTTTCTACTCCAACAGAAGCAGGAAACTATGGTGATGCTGTAATAAGAACTGAACCTGAAGAAAATGGAAATGTTGGTTGGATTTATACCAAAGAAAATGCTTGGAGAAATTGGGGATGGATAAAGGACGCAAGTGAACTGAATCAGTTAATTTCTGGTGTTGGTATTGCTACAACTTCATCTGATTCTGTAGGACTTTCTACCAGAGTCAACATAACTGCTACAGGTGATGTTTCTGTTTCATCAAGTTTTGATAGTTTAACAAAGACTACTAATTTTGTTATTGATGGAACTTCTCTTGCTCCAGCAAATACTATTGATGTTTATGATGCTGGAGTTCTTCAGGGAAGTGCTACTGGATTTGATTTTGAGGCAGCACCTGATGGTTTTGGATTAAATCTCACAACTGCAATTTCTTCTGGAATTGCTACAGTAACATTTGACATGCCAATTGATGACATTGATTTTGGAACAGGTATTTTAGGACAAGCTTCTCCATCATTTACTCCATTAAGTGTTGGAACTAGAATCATTTATGAAAACTTACTTGATAGTGTCAATACAAATTATGCTGTTGGTGTAGAAGCAAATGCACTGTGGCACTCTGTACCACAATCTTCTGCTTATTCATTCAAGTGGTATGGTGGAACAACAGAAATTGCAGAACTTATTACTAATGGTGGAAGTGGTTTATTTGAGTTAAATGGATCAAGTTCTAAAGTATCTGCTGCACAACTTGAGTCTACTGTTGCTACTGGAACTGCACCGTTTATTGTTGGTTCTTCTACAACCGTTACTAATCTGAACGCAAACTTCCTGCAAGGATTTGTATCTTCTGATGAGGAACTTGAAAATACAATTGTTCGTAGAGATGCAACAAACAAGATTGAAGGAGAGGTTACGAAGTTAATTCATGTTGGAGCAGGTCAGACTGGTGGATACTACACTGATATCCCTGCAAGACTTGGATACAATCCATTTAATAGAGATGCTGGTGATACTTGTGCTGGACCAGCAATCTTCCAGTCATCAATTTCCGTAACTGGAGGTGCTACACTTGCGGGTCTAACTACTATTACACAAGTATCTGACATTTATAAGAACCAGTCTAGTTCTTCTGGTACTTTAACTTGTGACTTTACTACTGGTCCAACCACCAGAACTACAAGCACTGACATTACTACAATTAACATCAGTAATGTTCCAACAACTGATGAAAGGTCGCTAAATTATAGTGTATTGTTGAAGGCATCATCTGCAGTTGCTTCTTTGGAAAACATTGTATTCCAGATTAACGGAACGACATTGATAGAAGGTACAAATCTTTACTGGTTGAATGATCTTTCTCCAGTTGGTACTGATCCTGGTTATTATTTCCTTGGATTTACAATCTTAAGAGTTGGAACTGGTTGGGAAGTTCTTGCAACATACGCACCTTACGGAAGTTAATTAAATGTCACTACAGGGTTCTTCTAGAAATAATTTAATCTCTCTTAACAATAAGGGTAATAATACCCTTATGGGATTAAATGTGATGCTTCATACAAATGAAAGTAATTTAAGCATTGAAGATTTGTACGGAGAACCTGTAGTTTGTATTAGTGTGATTGATGAATCATCACGATCACAATCAAGTATGGATTCTGATTGGAATAATTTTAGAACAAATTATCCAAGTAGACCATTTTATTTGTTGCAACCTGTGACTAGAACAAGGAGAATTGATGATTTAAAAATTTCAGTTGGTGTATCTACTACTGATCCTGTAGGAGTTGCTCCTGATTATGGACTTTTTTATTCTGAAGTAAATCGTGATAGTGGAAGTGTTAGTTCTGCATCTGATTGGTTTACAATTTGTGGATTGAGTACTTATCCAGCAAATACTTTAGTTTCATTGTTTATTGATACTAGTGGTAGTATGACACTTAACACTGTTCAGGCATCATACAATAAGTTTCTTACTGATTGTCAGGCTAATAATATAGTAATTGCTGGAAATAGTTTTAATGGAACTGAAAGATGGGCAGTAGACCACAATAAAACTTTTAGTGAACTGATTGATTTGGTAACCATTACAAAAACATTGAATCAAAATGTACCTTTTTATAGCGATGGTATTTTTCTTGAGGCACTTCAAGATTCTTTGGTAGATAAAAAGATTGGGAATGATTTGCAAAGATTCCCAAATCTTTATGGTTATATGGGGCAGAAGGGTAGAAATTCATCGGCAGGAACAATAAGCATCACAAATCCCGATGGAACTTTATCAATTAGCAATTCATTTATGAGAGGTGAGACTACTGGTAGTGCAACAAAAACAAATTGGGTGAATAGTTACTACGGTAATGTAAATAATCATACCATCAATGTATCTGATGTCACTGAAAAAATACCAAATGGTGGAAGATTGACAAATCCAGATTCAACTGGAGTTAATTCTGCTGATGTTCATGGAAACATTTTTTCTCTATTCACTACACCAAATACAATCAGAAGTCAAACTCCAGGATTTTTTGGAACAGTTCTTTCATCTAGAACTAGAAGAGAATGTTATACTTTAATAATAACTGACTCAAAAGAACAAATTGATGGTCCTGGAGATTTGATTGGAGATAGAATAGAAGTAATAAATTCTGAAGAAATTAAAACTGGATTGGTTGCGGAAAGATATTTGGGTTATTTTGGAAGTAATGTAAATTATGAGCAAACGGCACAGTTGGACCCTGAAAATTTCACTGATTTTTCAGAACCTGTAGTTTGCATTAGTGTAATTGACGAATCTAATGGTAATCAGGCACTTACAAATTATACTAACAATGAAGGACAGATTGCATCTAATCCAATTTTTAGTACATCTGCTCAAGTTATAGAATGGGATTGGAATAACTTCAGAACAAAGTATCCAGATAGGCCATTTTATTTGTTGCAACCTACACAAAGTTCAAATGAGAACAAAGATGGCATTGAAGATTTGTTTGTTCCGGTTGGTGTAACTACTACTGCTTCTACTCCTGGACTATTTTATTCTGAAGTAAAGCGTGGTTCAAATGATACTTCATCCGATTGGTTTACCATTTGTGGATTGGGAACTTATCCACCAAATACTTTAGTTTCATTGTATATTGATAATAGTAGTAGTCTAGGACTTGGTGCTGTTGATAATGCATACAACAAGTTTATTGCAGATTGTAATAATGCTGGAATAATAGTTGTAGATCAAATAATTGATGGTGAAAGATGGGTTGCTCCTCACAATAAAACATTGGAACAATTTGGTTATGGTACTTATACAAATCCTATGATTTTGAATGAAATTAATCAGTTTTTTAAGGGGGAGGTTCCAACAACTACTACTAATGGAACAACCAACTTCTTTAATAATAAAACTTGGGTTATAAATGGTTCTTTTAGGGCACCTCAAACTGGAAATTATAAATTTAGAACTACTTCTGATGATGGTTCTTATTTTTGGATTAACAGAACTGAAAATTTCACAACATCTAATGCAACTGTTAATAATGGTGGAAAACATATTGTAAGAACAGTAACATCAACATCAGTTAATTTACAGCAAGGAGATTTTTATCCAATTAGAATTATTTACGGCAATCAAAATGTACTTAATGACGATAATAAAAATCCAACAGAATTAACTTTACAATGGAACATAAACGGTGGTAATTATGTAAGTGATGGTACAGGTATTTTCTTTCAAAGGTTCCTAGAAACTGAATTGAGAAGAATTAATGACAGTGGTATAGATGTGGGAGAACCAAATCTTAGAAGATATAGAGTTATTGCTCTTTCTGGTTATGAATCCACTGATGGTTATGATGGTGTATTATTCTATGGAAGTGCTTATGCAGAACCTTATGCTTATGTAACTTTTACTGGAACAAATACAAACGACTATACAATTACGAGGTCATCTACTGCTCCAAACTGGACTAAAAAAACTAATCAAAAGCAAGATACTTTACCGATTGCAGAACAGACACAAGGAGGTCTCTTTAAGAGTTCTAATGTTTTCCAAAATGGTGTAACTGATTATCGCAAACCATTTGCAGAAGTTATTTCACAATTTATGGAAGACACATTGAACTGATAAATAAACTTAGTAAACAATCAAGAGGGGAGAGTGAACCTCAATGGCAGTCAATAAGAATTTTATCGTTCGTAATGGTCTTGAGGTTGATGAGAGTTTAATTTTTGCTGATGCGGATACGCAAAAAGTTGGTATAGGAACCACAACGCCAGAGTGTCAATTATCCGTTGTTGGAAAAGTATGTGCAGATACGGCAGAATTTTCTGGTATTGTAACAGCATCTGGTTTTTTCCAAGGAGCAGTTTCTGGAACAGACATTAATGCAAATAATTTAGAAGTTACTGGAATTTCTACACTCAACAATGTAGAAATTAATGGATTACTGACTGCGGGAGGAACCACAGGACAATTAGATTATTACCTTGCAAATACTGGTGCAGGTATTACTTGGGTTCCTTTTAGAGAAAATGTTATTGATACACTAACAATCACTGCATCTGAAGGTCAATCCTTGTTTACAGTAGATTATGAACTAGGACTTATTGAAGTTTATTTGAATGGCGTAAGATTAACTGATAGCGAATTTAGTGCATTAACTGGAAGTACAGTAACTTTACTTGATCCTGCATTTGAGGGAGACACTGTAGATTTTGTTAGATACTCCAATGCTTTTGATTTCTTCCAGTTGGGAGACATTAACATTGATACAACTGGAATTATAAGTGCAACATCTTTTTATGGTGATGGTTCTAATTTAACTGGATTGACTGCTGATGTAAGTGCAAAAGTATCTGTAGTTGATAGTGATGCTGCAACAGATCATTATCTTACTTTTGTTGATAGTAATAATGACCCGACAGCAGATGATGAAATTGTTTATAGTGATGTAAATCTTACTTATAAACCATCTACAAGTGAATTAATTGTTGGTGGTAGAATTGGAGTTAGTACTTCAACTGCATCACAAAAACTAGATGTTAATGGTGGGGCAAGATTCCGTGGAGCAATTTATGATAATAACAATCTTGATGGTGACGAATATGATGTTTTAGTATCAACTGGAGCTGGTGTTACTTGGAGAGATTTATCGAATATAATAGACAATACTAATCTTAATACTACAGGTATTATTACTGCAGCATCATTCTCTGGTTCTGGTGCTAACTTAACATTAATTCCTTACTCTTCACTGACTGGTATCACTACTGAAATAGTAGGAGATACGACACCTCAGTTAGGTGGTGATTTAGATGTTAATGGAAGTGACATAACCGGAACTGGAAACATTAACCTTACTGGTATTATTACTGCAACTGATGGATTTACAAGTGGTACTGGTGGACCTGTAGAAATTAGTGTATCTGGTTCTACATTAACCTTCAATGTTGTTGGTGTTGGAAGTACAAGCTTGGCACTTATCTAAAATCTCTTTCTTATAAGACACTTGACACCAGCACCTGAGTGCCCTATAATACGAGGAGGAACAACAACCTCCTCTTTTTTTATGAAATCTTACAGGGAGCAACAAAAAGAACGACTTTCTGAGGCAGTATTTGACTACCTTTCCGATGAAAATACCACAGCAGAAGAATTGATTTCTGATTTTTATGCTGAAGTCAAGAGTTCATTTGATTACTTTGATAAGTATGCAAAGAAATGTGAGAAAGTAATGAACACACTTCCCAAGAAAGTTGTACTTGCTGATGGTTATTCCCATTCAGAGCATTATTATGATTATGGGAGAAATAAAACTTATGATCAAATGATTGCTGAAGGTTATACAATGCCTGGTGAAGGATTTTGGATATCTTCCGAAGAAAGAAAGAGTCCACAAGACACTATGAGAGTGAATTATCCTGAAGCGGGAAGTGAAGAATGGGAAAAGTTTTGGAGTGAAATTGATGAATGAACTTGAAATGAATTACTTTATGAAAAAGTGGGGATTTGATAAGAATAGTTCTCTTCTCTGTGAAGTTGAGAAACTTCAAAAAAGAGTGTCAAGACTTGAGAAATTGGTTTCGCCCAAATCTATTGACAAAACTACATCTTATGATGTAAAATTGTATCAAGAAGTAAAAAGGTATTATGGCGCTGAGTGATAAGGTAACTGAAAATCTCAAAGAAGCAGAAGGAAGTCTTCGCAATGCCCTACATTGGGCAGCAAAGAATGAGCGTCCTTTGGTTTGTAAACAAATCGCAAGTTTGATTCATGAGATTGACCACATTGGTTCTGTTGATGGTATCATCGACATGATTGAAAATCGCAAACCTGGAAGTAATGGTCGCTTTGGAATTAGTTTTGATGATGAAGAATGAAGTAAATTGAAGTAAATCTAAAAACAACATTAAGAAATCGAACTTTTTGATTAAATAGTGTTAGGATTTGCTGATAAACGAAAAATCTCTATGACCTTACCAAAAACTGGTTGTCCACAACTTACCGATAAGGAAAAACATGAGTTGGATTTACTGAAAGCAGCAATTAAAGAAAATCCTGCATCAGTACATTTTGAGAAAATGGAAAGATTTGCTGATTTGATGGTGCGAAGTTTAGGTGAGTGCCAGTTAGAAGAGTGACCACTAAGACCCCACAAGGGTCTTTTTTAGTGTATTGTATTCACAGTTAAACAAAACCAATGGGACTTTGGAGAGGAACTGCCTGGTTAGGTTCATCTGCTGGCAGACAACAAGTTGAAGTTCGTGCCAATACTTATAGTGGCGCAGTTGAACAAGTTAAGAGGATTTATGGTGGGGAGAGTATTTGGGATTTACGCGAAGTTAGTGAATCTGGTGGTTCTTCGACAGGTTTAGATTTCAGTGACATTGGAGGTTCAGCACTTTTGATTGGACTTCTTCTATTGCTCTGGGTGATTATTGAGTATTGGAGCATCATTCTTCCTGTGGGAATTGTTTTAGGTATTCTGTTTATTATTGGATGGTTTGCAAAGGATGATTGACACAATACATAAAATCGTATAAACTGTTCAGGTAATCAAAAGAGGTCAATGGCATCTAAGTATTTTTACATCGTGGATCATTTTGAACCATTTCCAAGGTCAGAGTATGGTGGTTTGTGGAATGTAATCGCAGACAATGATGAAGAATGTTTTGATTTGATTGTAGAAGAAGATGGAGGTTTTGGTGAAGAGTATTACAGCAATCTTCGTCAGAACATTAGCAATGCTCGCGTCTTTGCATTGAGTGAAGACAGCAATACTTCCCGTGTAGTTGAATCTTTTACCACCTGATGTCTTATACACCTCAAGTTGACGATTATGTTAAATGGGAACATAATCATTTTGTTGATGAAGGGTGGGTTTACTTCAAATGCCCTGATTACATTACGATTGAAGTAGGCACAAAAGATAAACCAGATGCTCTTGTAAACATGCACAAGAAAACACACATTCTTGTTGTCTGTCATTCACAGTATTGGGATGATTTGGAGTACATCAACAACAGGAGAAATTCTGATGATGAGTATAAAAGTCAAGAACATAGGTATAGAGATCCATAAAAATAAATAGTAAAATAGTAAACGGAAAAACTTATGTCTAGATTTGGAGATCTTGTTAAAGGAAAAGTAGCACCTGCTCCTGCACCTGTTGTAGAACCAACTCCAGCACTACCTAAAGTAGAAGTAGTAGAAGTTCGTGAACCTGTAGAATTGGATATAGAACTTCCTGAACCTATTGCCGAAGAAGTGGTAGTTGAAGAACCAGTAAGAGCAAGAGATGAAAGTGGTCATTTTATTGCTGATGATCCTTCAACCCCAGAAAATGAGGCATGGGTAGGTGGTGTTGCTCCTAAAACATCTAGAAAATCAAAAAGATCTAGAAGGTCTAAAAAATCTGAAGAATGATTTCAAAACGAATTGAACTTGAAACGGTTTCAGAACCTTTTCATAAAGTCTTTCCTTTCGGTCTAAGTTGGACTGTAAAAGAAGGTAAGAAAGAACTTGAACACTTTGCCTATTTTCCTTACGATGACTACAGAACTAGATACATCCAACGATACAAATCTGAAGGTGGAAGAAAATTCAAAAAATTCAAAACCAAACCAAGAGTATGAGTGGATTGATGATGCTTTCCGTGTAGAACAAACACGTTTTATGTGGAAAAGTGTCCGTAAGGATACTGGAAAAGACTTTTTGTTTTCTTTAGAAAAAGAAGAAGTAATTAAAATGTCACGGTGGTATCTTAAACAGTTGGCAGATGGAACTTTTGAAAAACATACAAAGGTTGTAAATAGTGGAGTTGTTGGAGGAAAATTATGAGTGAACCTTTATATAAAATTGAAGAAGAAGGAACTAATGGTTGGTTTCTTCTTGAAGATTATCAAAACCTTACAAAGGAACGGTGTTCTGAAATTTGGAAAAATCTTATTGCGGAAGGATATAATCCAAATCGGTTAAAGATTATAAGAATTTCCTGACCACTTTTCAAACTGTCCATTACCCCTTGACTTTCGCAGTCGGGGGTTTTATTGTGTCTGTATTGAAGCGAAACCAACTTGACCATTACTCTTCGACCTCATCAACAGCGAGCGGTTGATGCTATGTCTATCAATCAGAAAGGCACTGTTGTGATGCCTACTGGGGCAGGAAAAACTCTGTCTATGATTACTCACGTCAAAAACATTTTTGCATCTAATGATGGTGCTAAAACTATTGTTGTGATTGTTAGTCCTCGTATTCTGCTTTCTCAACAACTTTCTTCCGAGTTTCTTGAGCAGATTGATAATGTTGCTGTAATGCACGTTCATAGTGGAGATACTCACCACTTCAGCAGTACCAAACCTAACATTATTCACAACTGGTCTGCACAAGCATACAGTAAGCAACTTATCTTTACTACCTATCATTCTCTGCACCGTATTCAGGAAGCAGGTCTTAATGTTCATACCATTCATTTTGATGAAAGTCACAACTCGATCAAGAAAAACTTTTTCCCTGCCACCAAGCATTTCTCTTCTACTTCTAACTTTTGCTTTTTCCACACTGCTACTCCCGTTTATTCTGCGACTAACAACAAACCTGGGATGAACGATGCTGAAGTTTATGGTCAGGTGATTTGTAAAGTTCCTGCACCTGAACTTGTGAGTGGTGGGTTTATTGTTCCTCCTAAAGTGAGTGTGAAGCAACTTGATGTTTCCTCCTCTAACATCTATGAGAGGGACTGTAAGCACCTTCTAGACACTGTTGAGGGTGAATGTATCAATAAGGGTCTAATTTGTGCTAAATCCACAAAACAGATTGTTGGGTTGATGTCTAATACCAGTTTCTTTGAGGAGATGCAGGAGCGTGGTTATTCTGTTCTTTACATCACTGCAAAAACTGGTGCTGTGATTGATGGTAAGAAAGTCAATCGTGAGACATTCTTTGATACTCTAAACTCTTGGGCGAAGGATGATGATAAGAAGTTTATTGTTCTCCATCACTCTATCATTGCAGAAGGCATCAATGTATCTGGTCTTGAGGCAGTTGTGTTTATGCGCTCTATGAACTACATTGGTATTCTGCAAAGTGTTGGTCGCACTTTGCGACTGCATCATCAGGATGCTGCGGACATGCGCTCTGGTGCTATTCCTGCTGGTCAGTATCAACTTTACCGCAAACCTTTCGGTAAGGTAGTCATCCCTACTTATGAAAATGATAAGGTTGGTATTGCGACTGCGAAGAAAGTCCAAAGGGCACTGGATGTTGTATTCCAGCAGGGTGAAGTGTGTGAAACTATTATTAAGAGGTGATTTATGTCTGAAGGATTTACTACCGGAAAGTGGGAGTACGATACTCTCTATGCTGCTGTTCCTTTGATGGGAAGCAAATCTAAACTTGTGATTATTCACAAGGGTCAGCAACTCAAAGTGTGTAGGAATGAGCAATCTGCCCGAAACTTTATTGAGAAACATAGAAAGGGTAAATCAGTGGGTAAATTGCCTCTCAATTAAAGTTACTCACCTCCACATTGTCCTTATAGTGTAAGCATCAAACTAATGAACGATTTCTTTGAAAAAGATCTTCCTGGTGAGATCCTTGACCTGACTGATGAAACAATCAATCAACTTCTCGATGAAGAAGAACCCAAAAAGTTCAACTTCGATGAGTATCTTTCTGCAAACTACGACTACTGATTTCTAATGTATTTTCACGACATTCTCCGCCAAATGGAAGACCTTCGCAAACAATGGAAGGCACAAGATTTCCGATACACAAAAGAGCAGAAAGAGCAGTATGAAATGCTTCTTGCACTTCGACGTGCTCGTGTAGCACAATTTTATGAAGAAGGTCGTGTTGCTGTATCAAAAGCAAAAACTACTAAGAAAGTTGTTGTTGAAGAGGAGGACTGAACCACTTCAATAACTGTCACCCTATCCCTTGTTTTCGGGGGGTGGGGATGTTATTGTAATAAATAATAAGAAGATTTACTTTACCACTGATGAAGACCTTTAGGGAATTTTGCAAAGAAGCATACGATGCTGATTTAATGAGATCCAGCACGATCCGTAAAGGTGGTGAAGGTGGAAGAATTGGTAGAGAAAGAAGACAAGATCCTCAACAAACTCGCAGAGTTAAGGCAGTTGGTGGTGGTAAAACTGAACCAGTAGTTCAGAAACCAAGAAAAGACATTGGTAAAGATAGACCAAAAGCAAAAGTAACGGCACGTCAGGAACAACCACAGCAGGAAAGAGGTTCTGCCGATGTTAGAGCAAAAGCAGCAGCGGCAGCAAAAGAAGAGAGAAGAAAAGCAGCATTAGCAAGACGTGCTGCTAAATCTGGCGGTGGAGAAGCAAAGAAATCCACTACATCTTCCCAAGATCTTAGTAAGCAAGCAGATAAACTTCTCACTAAAAAGAAAGAAGAACCCAAAAAGACTGAATCTAAACCACGTCGTCAGTGGAGAACTGCTGAAGGCGGTAGAATGACTCGCCAAGAGAGAGATCAGGCAAGAAATAGAGAGAAGACAGCAGCAGCACAAAAGACCAAGAAGAGTGCTACTGAAATCCTTGCAAAGATGCGTAGTGAGTATGAAAAAGGTGGTGGAAAGTGGAACTCTAAAGTTGCAGTTCAGATGAGAGCAAAAGCAAAGAAAGCAGCACAAGCACTTGGAAATTGACCTGAATTAAAGTTACTCACCTCCACATTGTCCTTATAGTGTAAGGACACAACCACACCATGACCTATTCTCTCCAACTTCCCCCCACAATTAAGAAGGGATGGGAGAACTCTCCTCTGAAAAATCTTCCTAACTGTACTCCACAGTTCAAAGGTAATCTTGGCACAGTTTTTATTCGCCAATACTTTGAGCAGAAAGGTGTATCTACTGAGAAGATTAGTGATGAGGGTGATTTGATTGTTGATGGTCGTAAGAGTGAAGTAAAAACTGCTCTGGTTTCATATAAATTCAATAAGAGTGGTTATGTGAATGAAACTCTCTGGTGGAATCAAATCCGACCTCTGCAATCTGGTTGGGAATTGCTTCATCTTGTAGCAGTTTATCCTGATAAAGTTTGTATCTGGGAATTTGACCGTGATAATGGTCTTATGCTTGCAGAATCTACTGGTGGATGTGAGCACACTGGGCAAGGTGATGAGAAAGGTCTTCTTGCTGTTCAGATTGATAAGAAAAAAACTAAAACTAACTTTGACCTTCTGGGTAAGTATGGTAAACTTATTGCAGAGATTGATGTAAATGATATTCAGATTTCCTGATGAAACAAAACAAGAGAGTAACAGGTAAAGAACAGTATTACACTCCAGAGCAAACAGCAATAGAGTGCATCAATCTCCTCGATGAAGTTCATCGGGGAGATACTTATCTTGAACCTGCTGGTGGAACTGGTGCATTTATTGACCCTTTAATTGAACTGAATAGAAATGTAGTGTCTTATGACATTGAACCAAAGCATAGTTCAGTTCAACGAACAGAAGATTTTCTTCTGGAAGACTTATCACATCTCTCTAATGTAATTACTATCAGCAACCCACCATTTGGTAGAGCAAATAAACTTTGTATCCCATTTTTTAACAAGTGTGCTGAAGTATCAACTCACATTGGGTTTCTAATACCAAAAAGTTGGAGAAAGTGGTCGGTTATCAATCGTTTAGACAATAGATTCCATCTGGTTTCTGATACTGAACTGACTGTGGATTTTATACATCCAAGTCAAGAGAAAAAGAGTAAAGGAAAACTTAACACAATTTTTCAAGTATGGGAAAAGCGTGATGAGTTGAGAGAAACTATCTCTGTGGTGGATAGGAATTACATTACCAAAACAAATCCTGATGATGCTGATGTTTCACTCACAGTATTTGGTAGAGGTTGTGGTAAGTTAAAGGAAGAGTTTCCAAGAGTTCCTAACACAACTCAAATGTTCTTGAAGTGTAATGAACCTTGGGTAGTTGATGCACTTAAAACTGTTGATTTCTCACGGTTCTACAATAATGTAGCATTTGTTGAGGCACTATCAATTAAGGAAATCAATTTCTTACTCAATGAATACAAAGATTCCTCCAATTAAAGTTACTCACCTCTAGATTGTCCCTATAGTGTGAAGGGGAGACCCGACACAACCACCACGAGAGGCAAAACAATAAGAGGGATCGACAAACAGATCTCCGCCTCTCATACTATTTTTTTATCATGGCAACTCGCTCACGAATCGGTATCGAACTTCAAGATGGATCTATTCTCTCTTCTTATCATCATTGGGATGGATATCCTTCTTGGTTGGGTCGGATTCTCAAAACGCACTACAATACGAAGGCGAAAGTTTCCGAACTGATTGACGGTGGCGATATGTCTTCCTGCTGGACTGAAAAGTCTTGGGGAAAACTTCGCCCAGACCTTAGTTATGGTCCCGAATACTACTCTCAGCGTGGTGAAAATTGTCCTCCTCGTCTTGATAAAGACATGGAAGAGTTCTTCTCTATGGGTGAAGAATACTCTTACATTTTCCGCAATGGTAACTGGTTTGCCTACGATATGCACGAGTTTGAAGACAACGTAGCACCAGAACCTGTTGAGATTCCTTCTGGAGCACTTGCCTGCTAAAAAGTTATTCACCTCCAGATTGTCCCTTTAGTGTAAGCACAAACCAAATGATTATTTCACGCGAAAAACTTGAAATCAAACGCAGCGAATGGGAGTGTTACATTGATACTCCCGATGTTGTGATTGAGGAAGTTAATGAACTTTTCCTTGAGATTCTAAACACTACTCACTCTCCTGTTCTAGCACAAAAGCGCACTTATGATGCGATGTTTGATTATAGGAAGTATGGATTTATGGACTCTGAGTGTAATCAAACAGTAACAGATGTAATCAATAAGTATTACAATTCCAACATTGACCGTTGGGCATTTCTCTCCTACAATAAAACTTCAGCATAATCAACATCATGGCAAAAGTAGTTTACAACAATCGCGTCGGTGCTTTCAGTCTTTCTGATGCAGCACTTGAGAAAATGGTAGAACTTGGTTCTCAGTATGTAAAAGAGAATCCTGAGTATAATGCAACGAATGAGTTTGGTGATGGAACTGCTATGAAATGGTGGGAAGGTAAGTACATTTTTGAATGGGATTGCCCTCGCCACGATGAGATCCTAGTGCAAGTTGTGACTGAACTTGGAGAACTTGCAAATGGTGCTACAGCAACACTTCAAACCATAGATGTAGTGTCTAAGTACATTATTATGGGGATCCAGGGGTGGGAGCAAGTAGTTCAACCACAAGACATTCAGTGGGTTGAAGTATCAAACCGTCTGTGAAATAAAGTTACTCACCTTCAGATTGTCTCTAGAGTGTAAGGACTAAACCAATGATTACAACTAAGGCACAAATGCTCAAGGTGATTGCTACATGCGCTCAACCGCATGTGCTCACTCGTGAAGAAAAGTTTCAAGTATTTTGTAGAGTATGTGATAACATGCTCAAAGAGGGTAGAATCACCAAAGCAAACCACACTCGCTGGACTAATGTTTTCTAATGATTGACATTTCACGCTTTAATCTTGAAGAGTTTTTCGGTTGTGTAAATGCAACTAACACAACGCAGATGAAATCTAATGCCTTCAAGACAATTCGCACTTGGTTGCAAGAAAAATCATTCGCAAAATGGAGTGATGGACAACTCCAATACGTTGGAGATTACAAAGACGGTGTAGACTTTACATCAGAAGATAATGTGAACTATGAGATGAAAGGTAAACTCAAAATGTTCAATAAGAACGGGTCAACTTCATCTATTGTTCTTAAAAACTTCCAATCAGACAACAAAGTAATCGAGAAAACATTTGATTACATGTTGTTAGTGGACACTGGATCTATGGCGATCGGTGTTACTGACTGGGATACTGTGGAAAAACGTATCTACTACACTCCCAAATCTCCGTGTGCTAAAGTAAAGTTTCTGCCTGGTGATTATACTATTCTTGCGAAGGACATTGTGCCTTGTGAGAAGACTATCACCTCAGAAGAAATCCTTGAAAACCTTCAATCTATCCTGTGAATTATGAACCGAATTAGTGACCTTGCCGAAGAATATGAACTGACTTGTGATTATGTAATCGAAGAGTTTTTCGTTGATGAGGATATAGAAATTCCTACACTTTATGTGTCGATGAAAGATAACATCATCATTTTCTACGATGCCGCTGATGAGAATGATGAGGTTTATTCCCTGAATTAAAGTTACTCACCTCCAGATTGTCCCTACAGTGTAAGCACACGATCGAACCAAATGATCTTAACTCACAAAGTTATTACTCTCACTGAAGGTTCAGATGATCCTTTTACCATCGGGATTTATGATACTGAAGAGATTGCACAAAGGGTCGCTGATTCATACAATCTGATGTATGATGCTTGGAACATTTTGGCGACTGCTCACGTTATTGAGAACAACTGAATGAAAACAACCACTGCAACTTATTCCATTCAAGTTACACAACCTGGAGGGCATTTATCATTCTTAAAAGATATGCCAACCCGTCCTAAAACGCATAAAGGGATTAAAGCACAAAACAACAAATTGTGTAAATGGGTAGAAAAACAATACCCTAACTTTACTTCATACGACATTTCTCTTCTCGACTGATGAACTACACTCTCAAACAACTCCAAGAACGACTCAACAAACTGATCGAACAACAGGGTGAAGATGCACATTGTGCCGCATGGATTTATACTAAGGAAGATTGTCATTTGAAGGATGAAAATGGTGAGATTGATTATGATAATGTTGTAGAAGATGCTGACGTTATTGAACGTATCTTTGATGATGTTGGCAACATTGATTACATCTATCAGGTGATTCAGGAGTGCGTAGATGAAGTAACTGAAGAGCAACTAATGTTACAACAGCAGGAGTTGGTCTGATTATGTTATTCACTTCAGGTAAATCTTCCAACTCACACCTCACTCATAAGGTGTTTGAGTTCTTCACATCAAACTATGAAATCTCCAGTGATGTTGAGGTTTATCATACCAACCTAAGTGATGATAATGCTTTTGGATTCACTGAGGTGAACGGAGAGGAGCAATTCATCCAGATTCACAACAAACTGAGTGAAAAAGACTATGTTATCACTTTGCTGCATGAATTGGTGCATGTGACGCAAAACGAAGCAGGTGTGATTGATGATGAGGAAAGAGAGAATCAGGCATACAAATTAGAGAAGGTTTTGTATAACCAGTTTGCTAATCTTGTCTAATTAAAGTTACTCACCTCTAGATTGTCCCTATAGTGTAAGCAACCAACCGATGATGAACATTTTTTCGATTGATGAACAACTGATAATGATGATTGACCGACTGAATACTGCAATCAATGTTTGCTATGAGGCACCTGATAATGAAGATCAGGGTTATCCTTATGCTACAGGATATTCACGGTCTGCAATGATTGATGTAGCAAACGATTTGAGTAAAATTGTCGAAGAAATTCGACGCAATTAAAGTTACTCACCTTCAGATTGTCCCTATAGTGTAAGCACAGAACCATTATGAAACCAGAAGACATTTTCATCACAAACGACACTGCTAAGAATGATCCTATCATTCAGAAAGTGATGCAAGATTACATCAACGATTTGATGGCGCAGAAACAACGACGGGACAGAATCCGTGCTGGACTTGAACCTGCTCCAGCATACGATTCTTACGGCACTTGGAACATTTCAGATCGCGATTGAGGAGTAAAACTAACATGAACCAACTCGAAATGCTGACTGCTCGTGAACAATTAATGGAGGACATTGATTGTATCATCACTGAATACTTTCAGGGCATCGATGATGCTGAACTGAATCAAGTTACAGAGATTCTCTGTGATGCTGTCTGCAAAAACTTTCCCGCAAACTGATGCAATTCCAAATCACTGAAATTGAGTTTGACCTGGATTGTGATGCCGCTGAAGAAGAATTAACCGAACAAGAACGTGTTGATTTGTATGAAGATTACATCGGCACATTCTGGGAGGCAGATGATGCTGACGATCTTGTAGATGAGATCACAAGTGCATCAGGTTGGTGCATCAATTCCATTGACTACCGTATCATTCTGAAATGACTATGTTGACCACTTCTAAACTTGACCAACTCAAACTCAACTACGCAGAGATGATTGTTGAGGGTATGGATATGGATAGTCTCATCACATTTGCTGTTGAGAGTATTGAACAGAACATCAAAGATTGGGATGAAGATGATGTTAAGTCTGACATCCTTGATTGTTATGGTGAAGAAACCCTTGAAGGATTGATGCCTGATTAAAGTTACTCACCTCCAGATTGTCCCTACAGTGTAAGCATCAAACCAAACCAAACAAAATGGATCGCCAACAAGTCATCGCTAAAATCAAGTCGATGCTCAAACTTCAAGAGAGCACAGATTTTGATGGTGAAGCATCTGCTGCTGCGGCAATGATTGATAAACTGTGTGCAAAGCACGGTATCACTTTGCAGGAAGCAAAAGAGGTTCTTGCTGTTGATGAACAGTTCGCATCTTTCAAAAAGATGGATGTTGCTTTCACTCAGATTGTCAACGCTGTTGCTAAGTTTTACGATGCAAAAGCATACGTCAAAACTGACATCAATGGTGCTAAAACTATTCAAGTGATTGGTAGTGAAGCGCAACAGATTCAGGTAAATCTTTACAGTGAGTTCCTGGTTGATGTTATGAACCGTGAGGCAGATAAGGCATACTCTGCTGAGAAGATTATTGCTCAACTGACTGGTGCTAACCTGAAGAGATCTTTTAAGATTAACTTCAAGAAAGCATTTGCAATTCAGGTTGCTGATCGTCTCCGTGAGATGAAAAAAGAGGAGAATCGTGTTCACGAAGATAAGCAAGCAGTTGTTACTGCACTGAGCAAAATGCGCTTCAATTCTAGCACTAAGTTCAGAGGTGCTTCTGGTGCTGGTGCTACTGCTGGCGCAGATGTGGGCAGCAATGTATCACTGCATAGGCAAACTGGTGGTAGAACTGCTAAACAACTTGCTGCTGCCTAAATAAAACATCTGTTAGGTGTGGTAACTCAACAGATTAAAAAGGATCCTTCGGGATCCTTTTTTAGTGTATAATAGTATAAATAATAATACCACACCTAAACAGAATAATGAAAGAATTATCTTTACCTTCTCAGGAGTATCTAAACGAACTTTTTACATACAATCCAGAGACAGGCACACTAACTAGAAAGAAAACTGTTAGAAGCAACGCTAAAGAAGGGCAAATAATAAAATCAAAAACTGGTGACGGTTATTATAGAGTATCTGTAGATAATGTATCGTATAAAATACATAGATTGATTTGGAAAATGTATTATGGTGAAGACCCAGCAGATTTACAAATAGACCACATTAACAGGGATAGAACTGATAATAGAATAATCAATCTGAGAGTTTCTACATCCCAAGAACAAAAGTTTAATCAATCCATAAGACTTGATAATAACAGTGGATTTAAGGGAGTTTATAGACCGAAGGGCAGAAGAAAGTGGACTTCCAGAATAAAAAAGGACGGCAAATCTATACATCTTGGGACTTTCGACACACCAGAAGAAGCAAGTTTTGCCTATCAATCTAAGGCATTAGAGTTATTCGGTGAGTTTTACTCTGCGGGGTCTGATTGATACAAACTGTGGAGGTGAATTAAAGTTACTCACCTCCAGATTGTCCCTATAGTGTAAGCAACGGATTCATCCATGAAATCTTATCCACTCGGTATCGACAACCCCATCAAAGTTAAGGCAGTTTGGGGTTCACATAAGTGGGCACTTTACTGGAAAGATGATTTCACTAAGATCGCAACTTTCCCTAATGAGTTCACTGCAATGCAAGCACGTCAATCTATCATCGAATCTCTCTGATTATGATGAAACTTAATCTAACAGACAGACAATTAGAGATAATTCTTGATGCTGTTGAGGATTATGCTGTTCTAGTTGATGAGGATCTCGCTGACGATTGTAGTGAGATTCTTGACATTATCGAAGCACACGTTTCTAACAAACAAGACCAATGAACATTTACATCGCTGAGAATCAAGGTTGTGCCTATTCCATTTGTAGTGAAGGGGCACTTTATTACACTCCTTTGTATCAAGATGGAACGATGAATCTTGAGGATTGGAGTGAAGTTGATCTGATGAGTTTAATGGGTGAAGAAGAGAATCTTCGCCTGGAAGTTGATGAGATTCACGAGAAACTTATCGCAATGAGTAAGGCAATCGGAGAGTATTTCCAGCAATAAAAGTTACTCACCTTGAGATTGTCCCTATAGTGTAAGCAACCAATCAAACCAAAAATCTTTCTTTATGTCAACTCCAATTTTCTCTATCTACAATAACATCGAAGCATGGGATGACATCATGGGGCAAATGATTGCCTTTGTGAATGATACCAATGCCGACATCGATATGGCATACGATTGGGTATGTGAAATGATGGAAATTGACTCCTTTGTTGATAATCAAATCGCATGGGATTCTTTCTACAACACTTGGAAATCTTGCGACAATCGTAACTGCATTGAGTACATTGTTGACTGATTAACATCAAACCATCACAATCTCAGATGAATTAAAGTTACTCACCTCCAGATTGTCCCTATAGTGTGAGGGACACACTTCACAAGCAAACTTTACATTTTTTCCAAAACAATGTTCGCACAAACTATCAATTTCGTCGATGATGTTCTTGAGTATGATTATCAAGAACTCGCAAACAATCTGATCACTAATCTTATCACTATCGGAGCAATTTGTGCTGTGATTATAGGTTCACTTTACAATCAACTGCGTAAGGTTAAGTTTGCAACACCTTATCAGATTGGGAATCAATTTTATTTCGGTGTGAATCTTACACCTTCTGGTGATAATGATGAGCGTTTCGGTATTAGCATCAAAGACTATTATTTGGGTCTTTATGGTAAGCAACTGTGCTGGGGTAAACTTGATGAAAATGGTTGCCTCTGATTGATACAAACTGTGGAGGTGAATTAAAGTTACTCACCTCCAGATTGTCCCTATAGTGTAAGGACACAACCAAACCAAACCAATTATGAAACCATTTCCATACACTGAAGTCAACGCAATCGAGCGTGAAATGTGTGATCTTCGCGATGAAGTCACCCGTCTTCGGATTCAACTTGAGAACGCACAATCCTGCCTTAATGCACTACAACGCAAGCGGACTGAGTTAATCAATGATCGTTCTGAAGGCAATCTTTTCGAGCAAATGTTTGGAGTCTGATTAACATTATGATTGCGATTGTAACACCAAAATCTAAGAAAGCACAGAATCGTTTCTGTAACTTAATGGACAAACTTCAGGAATGTTTTGTAGAGCAACATTTAGGAGATAAAGTGTTCCTAACCTCTGCGAACAATAAGAATCACTTTTGGGTGAATCTGATTGATGACAATGACTGGGAAATTGAGTTGAATTAAAGTTACTCACCTCCAGATTGTCCCTATAGTGTAAGCAACAAACCAATGATGATCACACAAACCAAACCACAATTCCTGACTGAAGCACTCATCGAAGTTCTCAACAATGAGTGGAAAGTTAATGCTCTTGAGTCCAATCGTTCTGTTTATCATCAACTTGAGATGGAGATTGGTCGCAAATACATTAAAGTTTGGCAGCGACTTGATCGCGATGGTGTGAAAGATACCTCTCGCGGTTGCTGGATGTTTGTTGATAAGAACACTGGTGAATGTTACAAACCAAGTTCACATCGTGCTCCTGCAAAAGGTGTCCGCTATCTTATCACTCAGTTGGTAGATCATCCTCACATTTGTGACCAATACGGCAGTTTTTTATATCTCTGATTGATACTTGACTTTGGAATCTGTTTATGATACATAGTAGGTGTTACTTCTAAATCTATTATGAAACAGATTCCAAATTGTCCTGAGTATAGTATTACAAAAGACGGTAAAGTTTATTCACATCTTAAACCTGGCGGGTATGGAAATGGTAAGGTTTTAGATTATACTTATGCCCGAGAGTTCAAACCACAAATTACTAAAAAAGGTTATTTGAGAGTTCAACTTTACTCCAACACATCTAAATGTAAATCGTATTCGGTGCATAGATTAGTCGCACAAACATACATACCCAATCCAAACAATCTACCACAAGTTAATCACATCAATGAAGATAAAACAGATAACAGAGTAGAAAACTTGGAATGGATTTCAAATAGTGATAACATTCGCTATTCAAAGTGTAAGAATTGGACAATTCAGACACCTACGGGCGAAATACTTACAACCGACAATCTACCAGTGTTTTGTGAAGAAAATAACCTCACTTCATCACTTTTAAGAAGAACATTCAGAAAAAAAGATAAAGGATGGAAGCATAAAGGTTTCGCCATATTGAGTCTGAATTAAAGTTACTCACCTCCAGATTGTCCCTATAGTGTAAGCAACCAACCAAGAGAAACCAATTATGACAACAATCACCGAGACCAACCTGTTCGCTGTTGCTGATAACATTGAGCAAGGAATGTCCTTGTTTCGTGCAGGTTTCAAGGCAGAAGTGTACTGGGGTGATGTTATCACCGCTCATCACATGAACACCCGTAGTGTGTATCGTCTGAAAGAGAATAGCGATGTCGCTATCACTCACACTGCAACTTATGAGGGTGAGGATATTTTCGCGGTATCAATCACTGAGGTTACTGCATACCATACCAATGGGAATGTGTTGTCTTCAACCACTAAAACCTTAGGTGTTTATGATAACTTCAACGATGCTTATTACTGTGCAGTTGATGTTAGCAATGGTCTGAAAAAGGACTGAATTAAAGTTACTCACCTCCAGATTGTCCCTATAGTGTAAGCGTTACCAATCGACTATGAAAAACCCTGAAATTGATTACAACCAAGTCCGCAAAATGTTCGGAAAGGTTGTAAGTGATGGCACTCACACTTATAACATCTCAGACTATAAAATGGGATGTGATGCTTATCAACTGTGGTGCAATGATCGCCAACAATTCTTTTACACTTCTTACAATGGTGTTCATCAACTGATGGAAATTGTAGGAGATGCTTATCCTGAAGAGGATTGATTCCTCTTCAATTAAAGTTACTCACCTCCACATTGTCCCTATAGTGTAAGGACACAACCAAGACAAACCAAAATGACAACAATGACCAATCTTTTCTCTGCCGAAAATCTTCAAGACCTGCAAGATTTTATGTTCGACACTATGCTCCCTGCTGATGATTGTGTCGATTGGTTCTGTGATCGTCACGATGTTCAGGATCATGAAGTGATTGAAGTGATTGATTTTGTTACTGATGCACACTTTGCCTTTCACGGTAAGTGATAGAAACTGAAACCTAACTAAGTGAACCAAATGTCTACTTTCTTTTGCACTACTCTGAACAAGCAAATTGCCTATGGTGATAATGCTTACTACTACATGGAAGATGATAACACTATGACTTGTGTTCCTTATCACAAACAGGATGGTATTCTGTGGGATGAGAGTGTTATGTATGATCCGAATGTTGGTGCATCTGATGATAACACAACAAAGGAATGTGAGACTGCACTTTCTCTTTTAACTTGTGGTCAGTAATGCAAACTGAATCCTCTAAAACCTGACTAAGTGATAGAAACTGAAACCTAACTAACACAATTTCCATCAATGAGAAAGATCGAAACCCAAATGTGTGATGCCATTTCTAACAATGAGAA
>Ga0255772_10000199_pt1 | contig 58108 bp, 75 predicted proteins | sample 071ome_34_FD_179970 | JGI IMG/M metagenome (GOLD analysis project Ga0255772, IMG submission 179970) | Coastal salt marsh microbial communities from the Groves Creek Marsh, Skidaway Island, Georgia - 071411BT metaG (version 2) | ecosystem: Environmental > Aquatic > Marine > Intertidal zone >...
GTCAATATACGCGATGCCAAGTTTTGCAAGGCGCTCTGCTCTTTTCCGACTGTCCTTAAAATTGCTATTGCCATGATCAATAATAATATCGCCTTCACTACAATATCGTAGTAACTCATTGATCGTCTCCTCTACTGTTTCTGCTGGTACAACCATCATAAAAACACCAGGGGAGGTGCCACCATTCTTTTTTTGTTTAACTACTTGAACAAGGCTTTGAATAGAAGTGGTACATCCACTGATATAACCCTTCTCAAATTGTTCCTCTGCCTTTTTATAATTGTTGCGATATCCATGGACTTCGATTCCTTCGTTAATCATGCGGCGGGACATACCCTCACCCATGCGTCCTAATCCAATGATGCCTACCTTCATAATTGTCGATTCAGTCATTGTATCTATTCAAAAAGGGGTGCTATTTGAGGTACTTTTGTCTTGGTATCACTATAAAACTCATCTCTATGTGCCTTCATTACATGTTTGGGAACTCCATAGTATCCCATATGCATCCACACACAATCAATATAACGCAAATCCTCACGATCTGCATAAAATGTTGTCATATCACAATACTGGACAATCTCGTAAGGTACTTCGATCTTCTTCCAAGTAAGTGGTTCTTCAATAAAAAGAGGTACAGTCATTTAAATGTATTCTCCAATACTTTAGGTAAATCCATGTGCCCGTGGAAGTAACCAGCAACAATGATGCCAATTACACACAATCCTAGCACACCTAAAGTAATTACTAAAGGTACTCTAGCGTCTTTTTGGTGTGCCATACTTTGCTTTTTTAACTGGTAGTGTTGACTCCATGCCAATTCCCAACAGAATAGCAAATCCAAATATAAAGATGTGTTCCATTACAGTGCATCCCAGAACTCGTCCCAATCCTTCTTGGAGTCACTTACATCTACAATTGGGTTATCAATATAGTTCTCACTAAATGCAAGATCATAGATCTCATTTAGAATGACTGCGTGTTCGTTGTACCATTTGCTATCGGGAAGATGCCTATGCTGTTGCTTGCGAACAGCAGTAAAAATCAACTTCCATTGATGGTGGTTAAGATTTGGAGTCATTTTGTTCCTCTGTAGGTTTTCTCAACAAGAATGATCCATCATCATTCTCTACCCATTCTAATAGGTCACCTTCTTCCCAACCCAAATCCTTAAGCATATATTCGGGAATGTGAAGAATTCCATCATCATCAACAGTAAATGTTGTCTTCATTTGTCAGTCATGCGTCGATGGTCAGCATCAAGTTGTGCTCTCATGTCATAGTAACGTTGTTCTTTGAGATTGTAGAGTCGTTGTGAATCTTTGTCGCTGCCAACACCAGATTCATAATATGATTCCCAATTTTTTGGTTTCCATAATTTAATGTCATCACGTATTTGTTCAATACGGTCTTCAATTTCCTTTAAACGATATTCGATGAGTTCCCAAGGTTGCATAACTCTCCATAGCAATGACCACATCATAGCATGGGTGTCAACCCTTGCATTTATTAATGTGGGTAACTACCTCAACAACTCCATTACGAAAATATAATCTACATTCAGGGAATGGTGCATAGTGTGCATCCCACGTTGCAGGATATACAACTGCTGTTCCCCAATAGTCCATAGGACGAACTACACCACGACTACCATTAGGAATCCATCTAAATCCAGTCCAAGGTTTGCTTTCATCGAGTGGAGTCTCCTCAAAGTCATGAGTTCCACTATAATCAATCTCATACAATCTTCCCAAAGGATCTAACCAAAAAGACCCCATAAAAGACTCAAATGATTTAGTTTGTAACTCCTTATTAGTAAATCCTGGTCCAATGTCAAAGTTGTTGTAAATTGTGTCAAACATTCCCATGTTAGATCTCCTCAATCTGGGTCTTTGTTTAAGTAAAAACCTCTCCAATCTGCCACTCTGATGCAGAGGTCCATGTCCCACCCCAACTTCCTATTAGCAGAGGTAGATGATCTCGGTTTATATACCATGCCATCTGTAAAATCAACAAATGCATGTATTTGTGGTTCATCATCTTCAGTGATTTGAAGTATTTTAAAATACTTCCTATTGTCACAATCCATGATGAATGCGCCCAGATCGAGGTTGTTATCTAACTCCCTCTTCTTGTATTTTGACTCAAGAGACTCACCTTCTTGCTCCAATGTTCTTTGAAGCACCCAATATGATTCTCTTCTATAGTCTTTTGTCAATGCTAAACAAAGGAGACCTGTCTTTAGATAGGTCTCCTGCTTAAACTTTTGGACAGCATTCTGTCGTTGTATATAATCTTCTTCGATCTCTTGTTTGGTTTTAATTCCCTTCTTATAGAGATCAAGTAAATCAGAATCCATTACATCATTGTGTCTATACTATCTAGTCATCGATTTGAATGCTTCTTTGAATTTAAACTCTTCTTTGAGATTGTAGTAAAGACGATAGTTTTCTGTTTGGATGTAATATCCAGTCAAATCAGATCCATCGTCAGTCCATCCATAACCAACAATCCTCTCATTGATGTCTTGAAGATCAGTCTTCCTATTGGTGTGAAGATAGTGGTTGAATCGCTGATGAAGGTTGATCATTAACAAACCTCTTTGGTGTGTGAGGATATTCTAACAGCATCTAGGTGCAAATCAATCATCCTTAATGTTTAATTTATGTTTGTGTAATGATTTATTAAGGTTTACTCGTCAATCTTCGGTCCCCACATCCCAGAATCACCCTCCATGCGGTTCTCCAATTTATCAAAGATACCATCCATGGTTTTGATAGTATCGATCTTCTGAACCATCTCTGCAATGGCACTGCACACATATGGTTTTTCTTGACGCGCAGCATATGCTAGCGCATTCCTAAGTGCAGACTCAGCATCATTCAAAGATTCTTCAACAGACTGGGATAGTGCCATAATACTCTCGTTTGTTTTACTATTCTATAAAATCAGATCCAATGTGTCAAGTCAACCAAGTCACAATGGAATATCGTGTTCCCTCTTCAACGGGCATGATCTCATGTGGATACATGAAGTTAGATGGGAATACAATGGCAGAACCCATCCCACCTCTTATCTGTATCTCCCTATCAAAGAATGCCATGTTACCACCAACATAATCATCATTTAAGTTAATTGAGATTGATATGGTCCTCATTTGTTCTTTAAAACTATCAGTATGTTGACCATAATAACCACCAACCTCATACCTCAACAAGTCATAACCACTATCAGATTTAAGGAAGCATGATGGGAAGTCTGAGATATATCTCTGTGCTATGCTGTTTACCTTTTTGAATAGCATAGAGTCTATTTGTTTCCTCACATCAATATTCGCTTCCAAAATCTCCTGATTTGAGATAGGAATAGTATCACAATTGCGAACTTCTCTATTCTCAACACCTTGACCAGTCATTGCTGATGCCCATTCATTAGCATTAGAATACTCACCAAGAATTAAATTACAATCGTCCATATCAAGAACGTTATCATATACCTTGATATATTTTGACAGTGGTGACTCACTACTTGGTGTAGCATTAATTATTGGGGTTGTTTTGGCCTTCACTTTATCATCAGCGTAACGATGATCTTTATCAAAATAATACTTAAAGTATGGTCCGTTTGTCCTCACATAATGCAAGAATACTTGAGTGCATGACTCACCTTCAAATGGTTCTCTTCCATGTCTCCCAACCATACCAAGATAAAGCATGGCATCGCCTGGACATAAAGATACCTCATTCCTCCTACCATCTGGAGACTCAATCCAGATGTTCCATATCTCACTACAATCCAAATTTACAGTAAGAGAGATCTCACACTGAGGTTTATCTACATGTGCAGGGAGTTCATTACCCTCTTTGTATATTCTTGCATAAGAATATGTTGGTAAAACAGACTCCCCAATCAGTTGTGACACTGTGGTGGTCTTCTCTACCAACAATTCTACAAATGGTATGTAATCGAACTTTGCATCCGATCCTGGAACCTGAGGGTCTGATGATAAATCATACCTCTCAGTGTATTCTTTAAACTTTTGTGCTAATTCTGTTGCTCTTGCTGATGATATAAAGTTAGGGACAATTATATAATTGTCCTCTGTCAATTTTTGATTCATTCTTATCGGGTGGTTTCTTCGTCTTCTGCAATTAACTGTTCGATTTCAGATACAACTTGCTCTGAAGCATCTTCTTCAAATAATAACTCAAGGTTGAATTCGCTGTCAAGAAGATTTAAATCAATATCATCAAATCCGTTCAAAGATTCTTCTGGTTTTATTTCTTCTGGTGTGAGCAGAGATTCCATGTTAATGTCATCAACGTCAACAGCATCTACAGAATCAACTTTAAAATGATTCTCATCTACAATATCATCAAAGAGAGATGGATCAGCATTCTCTTCAAAGATTGTCAGATTGTCATATCCATTCTCAAATTCAAATGCCTTCTCACTCTCAGTCAGATTGCCTCTAATCTGCTCATTTCCATAAAAGAGATTCTCATGCGCTTCTGCAACACGTTGATGAACCTTTTCCATCTGCTTATCATGATCTTCTCTCATAGAATCAAGAGATTGCTCATGTCTTTGTTGCATCTCTTCCATCTGAGATTCAAGTTCTCTCATTGCCTCATGCCATGAGAGTGCTTGTCTCTTCTCTTCTTCTTCTTTGAGACGCTTCTCTTCTTCCTGTTTATTCTTCTCCACAGTCCAATGATCTACATAACGCTCAATCAGAGAACGTGTTGCGGGAGTGTTAGGAACATCTCCAGAATCATATTCCACTTCACCAGTTCCTTCTGGTGTTCCATTATCATGCCATTGGATCGCCCAAAGATGTTCAATGTCAGCAAAAGGCCAGTTATCTGGAGTAAACCAGATACCGACATTATCGATAGAGATATATCTATCTGCTTCAATTAAAGTAAATCGTTTCATTCCTCTGATACCTCTCTTACATCAGCTGTTAAAATTTTACCTTCGCTCGCTTGGTGTAACATTTGAGCAGCAGCAGAGAGAACATTGATGTTACTCTCATTTGCCTTTACCATCTCATTTCTAAATGATTCAACAGCAGCACCTGTAGATCTTTGTTGCTGTGAATTTTCAATGGTTAGCATTGGCAACCAAGTAATTGCACATCCCCATTCATCAACAGGTTCACCAGTCTGTGGATTCATACCTCTAATTTGAGTGTACCATGCACACTTGAGACCAATGCAGTCTTTTTTGATAAGTGGACAATAATTTCCTGGTTTAATTTGTGCCATAACAATTCACTTAATTAATTTAGTATAACATATTTAGTTTAATGAGCATAATATAACATCAACATATGTCACCGCTAGGTTGATTCCAGTTTGAGTGTTACTATTAATCGTAACTGATCCAGAGAAGGGGTGATTGTGTGCTCCACCACCTGAACTCTCATTCATACCACCAGTAGCATTGGATCCACTGACTTGTCTTGAACCAGCATTACTAAATGGAGTGGATCCACTGCCACCAGTAGGTCCAAATAATGAAGGGTGAGTGTGATCTGGCAACTCTGTAAGTGCTAGTGTATGATTACCAACGTTTGTTGCAGTTCCAGGTGCTAAGTTAATGGTAAATGTATCATTAACCGAAGTAACTAAATTACCACTAGTGGATGATAAAACTGTAGTAAAGTTTGTTGTACCACCAGATCCTCCTCCAGTTCCAGATACAACCCTCAATGCTTTGTTATTATGTGTAGCATCCTTAGTCCATCCAGTGGGAGCATTTGCTTGGAAGAAGAACTTCTTCGTCCCTGCTGGATACAACCAATAAAAACTGTTGATAGAATTTGCGGAGTCTGCAATATCAAATTGGACTCCAGTAGATGTTAATCTTGCCATATCATGCGAACGAGCAGAGAATTACGTCAATATACTGAAGTCTGAGATCAATTGTTCCAGATCCCGTCGCAGTAAAGTTAATAGATCCAGAGAATGGGTGGGTGTGAGCATTACCAAGACCACCAGGAGAGTTAACTCCTCCAGTGTTGTTACTTCCTGGAGTTCTGAATGAAGATCCACCACTAGAAGCGTTTGCAGTACCACCAACTTGAGAGTTGTGTGTATGGTTTGGAATTTCAGAAACAGTCAAAGTGTGACCACCAACAGTACCGCTTACTGGGACATTTGAACTAAAATTTACATTAACTGTTTGGTTTGTATTTGGGAATACTGTAGTAAATGAATTACCTCCAGCACCAGAAGTTCCACCAAATCCAAAACCTCCACCTGTCCCACTGACAAGACGGAGTGCTTTATCATTATGAGCAGTTACTTTTGTCCACCCAGTAGGTGCAGATGCTTGATAAAATACACTTACAGTATTTTGTGCTAATACAGAATACTTTGAACTTAATGTAGTACCATCATCAAAAGTTATACCCGTAGCGGTTAATGTTGCAGCCATCTCGCAATAATATTCCTTTTATTTACTTATTTATCAAGTGCATTTAATCCAGAATCCATCATCAGTGAATTCCCAACCATCTGCAAGCACTGCTTGATAATTTTCATATTGTTCCTTCATTGCATCAGGAACAAAAGGTGGCCATTGATTCCTATAGAATTCTTGTGTCCACCCATCATTATATGGAGAGTTTGCTTGAACTTCATTCATAATATCAGGGTAGATCTGACGACGTGGTTCATCACTACCCATCTCACGTTCATAAACTGTCTTGCCACCATCAGGTGACTCATAAATTTTAACACTCATTGCTCTTATTAAACTGTTTACGACACTTCTTCACTGCTTTCAGTTCATCCTTGATGCGCTGATATGCTTCCTCTGGAGGTAACCTCTTTGCCATCTCCATAGCAATGATGACATCGACTCTGGTTCCAAAGTGCTTGAGTGCTTCCTCAAAGCAATTTAATTCTTCATACATTGTTTAATGCCTCCAAAGATGCTTCATAATCACGCTGGAAGATAGCAAGTCCTTCACGAGTCAGAACACTATCATACATTGCATCAAATACCTTACCAGGCATAGTTACAACATCAGCACCGTACATAAAGCAACGTGATACATGATGTGCATCACGAAGAGATGCTGCAAGCACCTGTGTCTTCATGCTATGAACTGTACGAGTAGTAGCAATAGCACGTACAAGCTCAACACCACTAAAAGAATTGTCATTGCAACGACCTACAAAAGGAGAGATGTAAGTTGCACCTGCCTTCATTGCCATACATGCCTGTGCAACAGAGAACACCAAAGTAACGTTTGTCTTAATATTTTTCCCTACGGATAGATGACGACAAACTTGCAAACCATCAGGAGTACACGGCAATTTAATAGTTGCAGACTCACCAAACTTCTCAGCAAGGCGAAGTCCTTCATCATACATTGTTCCAACCTCACCAACCACTTCCATGCTGATGTCACGGACACCAATATCAAACATCTCCTGATATACATCCTCAGGATCACGACCACTCTTACGAATAAGAGATGGGTTTGTCGTTACACCATCAACAAGTCCCGTTTGGAAATACTTACGGACTTCATCCGTGTCTGCTGTATCAAGAAAGATTTTCATTTTTCTCCTAAGGAGTATTTGTCAAGATTATACTGTGGTGGATGATGATTGTCAATTTGTGCCTGCAATCTGTTCTCAAGTTCGTACAAATCATTAATTAAACTGATTCGTTCCAACTCAAGGTATTTTACTCTTTCTTCAAGTTCCACAACTCTTTGTGATACAGAATTATCTTCAATACCCCACTTTTTAAAAAACCAATACGGATCTTGTTTCATATAATCCCCATGTATTTAAGGTAACGACGATATGCCATGAATCTACCCAATCTTGGTTGATCTTTTACACCCAACTGGTGACAGATCTCACAGTACATCAACCACTCATACCATGGAGTAGTTGGATCTAATTCATGATAAGGATAATCACTTGTAGATGAATGGGTCACGGTTCTTGTTCCTAAACCTTTGTATATAGTCTCTAATTTTGTTGATGATTTTCTTCACAGTTTACCACCAACAATACCATCATTAACAACACGACTGTTACTCTCACTCCATCCTTCCTGAACACCTTTAAGATGGAACCTAGTCATGTCAATGACAACTTCTTTAGTCATGCCAGTGATAATCCCTTTACCATTTTTATCAAATGATTCCCAGGTTCCCCACTTCTTCTGTTCTACACGGAAGCAGTCATCAATCCAATCAACTTCCGCAATCTCTGGATGTTCTTTTGCTTCTTTTTCACGACGCTCTGCTTCGTCAAACATTTCGTCAGGATAAGGTTGAGTGTCCATCATTCTTGTGATTCTTTGTTTTTGTTAAATCCAAAAGGCATTGCCTCCTGTTCTTTTTCTGCACGCATCTTGTGTGCAAGACCACAGAGGGTTTCCATAACTTTAAGACAATCTTCAGTCTTAGATCCCTCTGGCATGTTGCGAAGAACAATGTCAAACAAAGGGAAGAACCTATCCGCTGCCTCTTGTACTTCTTCAGGAGTTAGTGGTGTTTTGTTCATTTTTATAAGGGTGTGGTTTGTTTACTCGATTGTTGACAACAGAATTGTGAAGTTGCTTAAGTGCTTCAACAGTCTCAGGAGTTTCTTCCCAAGTCCATACATCACCAGTCTTGCCAGTAAAAGTTCGTTGTGTCATGTTATTCTCCTGACTGTCGGTATTCTATCACAGAGTTAGTTTTGATGCAATGTGTTTTGCTATGATGTTATTTGTCTCTTCTCCTGGGTGAGTACAATCTCTACCATGATCAACTATCTTAAAAGTAATACAATCTGGGATGTACTTCATATTTGCTTGAAATAAAGTAAAATCCAAATACTGAGTATCACTCCACATCTGTTGAGCAACTAATCTAGTCATTTTTAGATGCCCATCAATATTTGAATCAAATCTTGTCCATGCTTTGCCAAGATCACCACTATCGGATGTCCATGGACCACAGTTCTCAATAGAGAATTCTTTTTTAGTATGTGGTTGGTATCTAAACAACGTGCATCTGTTTGCACTTGTCCAAGCAAATACCACTGCTCTTGGTTTAGGGTAAACTTGTTTCAATATCGCAGAGTTATACAAAGCAAATTGTGGACTTGATCCAGGTACTCCCATATTAATTGTAGGAAAACCCGTTATCTTTGTAACCTGTGCTGATAGTGTCTCATCAATTGCTGCACCAACACCAAATACATTAGAGCATCCAAATATAACAATAGATTCACTCCATGGTATTGTATTAAACTCTGCTGTCCGATAGAACTCAGAGTTTAATTTATAGGATACAATCTTCTTCCTATACTTCCAATCCTTTGGTTTTATCTTGAGATTATTTACATATTCCTCCTTTGAATCCTTATCATAAAAGGCGCACAACCCACCGTCGCACCCCCTGTCAAACATAGGTAAGAACTTCATGAGAATATTCGTATGTTATGCATTCTAGACCACCTTGCACAGTCGGTCTCATCATTTAATATTGGTTCTCCTTTGATGTTTAAACTTGTATTGAGAAGAACTGGATGACCAGATACCTTTCCCCACCGCATAAGAAGATCATGCAATCTAGGAGCATCTGACTTCTTAACTGTTTGAACCCTACTAGTTCCATCTACATGTACAACACCAGGAAATAATTCTGGTGTCTTACATCTTACAGCATGTTGCATATATGGACTCTCAACCAAATCATCATGCATATCAAAATACTTTGCAGCATATTCTATTGGAACTGTGGGAGAGAATGGTCTGAAAGGATCTCTCTTCTTTATCTCATTTACTTTATCTTTAATTCCTCTTTGCATTGGATCTGCAATCAAACTTCTTGCACCCAGTGCTCTGGGACCAAATTCTGCTCTACCTCTTGCAAGACCACATACCTTATGTTCTTTTAAGTGGTCAACAATTGACATATTGTTTGCTTTTTGAATAATTTTATATCCAAGATAAGGGGTAAATGGAACTTTTACTTTTTTATGTGCTAAGACTGCACCAATAGCAGACCCTGCATCTCCTGGAGCAGGGATAATCCAAACATTTTTAAAATGATCATATGCATGTCTATTTGCTACGCAATTCAATGCACATCCACCAACCAGAGTTAGGTTATTGGTAGAAACCAATTCACTCGCCAATCTCAATATGTTATTAAATAATATCTCATAAACTTCTTGTGTTGCTGCAGCAATATCTTCAATTGATTCTTCTGGTTTCCAGTCAGAACATCCCCTGTGGAAGTTCATCTTACAGTTAAAATCTCTGTCGATCAACTCGGACAATATATCATTCTTTAGTTTATTTTTGTCCCCAAACGCAGACAATGCCATAAGAATGTACTCTTCTTCATTTGGTTTAAAACCACATCTCTGAGTCATAGCAGAATACCACAATCCAATACTGTTAGGATAGTTTAATTGCCATCTCAGTCGAAGATTTGGACCATTTGCTTCCCAAATACTAGCAGTTTTAAATTCACCAATAGCATCTATTACTACAATTGCAGACCTTCTAAACTTACTTGTATAGTAACCAGCACATGCATGACTGTAGTGATGGTTTATAAATTTGTGCCTACAGTTAAAATACTTTGTAAAGTTATAAACAAATGGTCCCTGACCCGCCATCACTTGCCGTAGTCTTTTTTTAAATGGATCCTCATACCAACAAATTAAACCAGGTTCTCCATACATCATTGCATGAGACAACAGTCCCTCACATATGTCTGGATCATTTTTTAAACCACTGAAACGTTCGCTCTCACTAGCAAAAACAAGATTGTTATTAGAGAATACTGCTAGAGCAGCATTGTGACTATTCGCTGAAATCCCCCAGGTTATCATAGTGCTTCTCCCAATAACTAACGGGTAAAGTTGGGTCTTGTTTGATATATGGTTCTACTTTATTTGCTGGACACATAGAGCAAAAGGACTCATCCTGTCTATTCAGGAACTCTTCAAGTTCTTGATCACTACAATCTGAGGTCAATGGTTCATATTTTAGATAATAATCCCAATCCTGACTTAAATTGTATTTGTTTGCTTGCATTGGAAGATATGCAAGTGATGGACACTTCCATAACTTCCCTTCGTGTATTTGTAAAGCGTGTTTTGACACACACTTCTCCCAACTCTGACGAGGATTACCATCCTTATAAGGCATCATCCCACTACCAAATCCCTTGTATTGAGGTGTCCAGTGAGTGTTAGTAAAGTCCCAGAATTCCACATGCACCCCAAGTTCATGTCTCCATGATTTGGCAAGTTGATAACCTTTTTTAAATCGTCTTACATAATCCTTGTGTTTGGTGCTGTGAATAGATATTGCTAAATTTGTCTGGGTTGCTATTAATGCTTTTGGTAGTCTCGGATGATTGTGTAAAAAACTAGCGTTAGATACTAAATCAATTTGTACAGACGGATCAGGATATATCATTCTAACCAAATAAACTATATCGGTTAGATCTTTATTTAAAGTAGGTTCTCCACCAAGTATAACAAATGTTTCAGGGACAATACGTTGACCCCATGTATATAGCCACTCTCTAGCAGTTTCTAAAGATAAGTTACCAGAATGTCCATGATTAGAATAATGCGAACAACCCTCACATGTAAAATTACATGCGTGGGTAACGTGCAACTCTATCTGTTTAGTCGTAACTTGCATAATTAAAATTAATCAACAGTCTACGGTCTGTTGTTGTACATGTTGTGCCAGTATGTTTTATCCCACACGGGAATATACAAAATCTATTAGCAACACTATCACACTTTGTTCCATCCTCAAACAAAGTGTATCCATCATTAGTATTAATATAATAGATTCCTGTTGTTAATGTGTGAGGATAGTCATCATGGAATCCATCCATCATTACCTTTAATTTTTCAGTTCTTATCATACAATTCGCTTTGATTCTAGCAATAGAAGACATATTTGTCCTCTCAATCAATGGTTTTAGTAATTCAAACGCTCTTGGAATGCGAACTTCAAACATTGAATGAATGTATGATGAAAAATGATAGTGCCCATCCCCAATCTGAGCACACCCTGGAACAAAATGCCAATTGCAAGAATTTTCTATTGTTCCATCATCTAATTTACCTTCAAAATAAAGACGGATTCTATTAAAATCATCTGGATCCAGGTAGTTATCAATTATCTGTATCATAGATAGAATAGTTAAAGTTAAGAACCAATCTACGATTAGTATTGGTACACGTTGTTCCAGTATGTTTTGTTCTAACAGGAAATCTACAAAATCTATTAGCAACGCTCTCACACTTTGTCCCATCTTCAAACAAAGTATATCCATCATTACTATTGATGTAGTAAATGCCTGTCATCAAATCACTATTAAAATCCGTGTGGAATCCTTGGGTAAACTCAATTATCTCAGGTGTTTTAATAACACAATTTGCTTTAATTCTAGCAATAGAACACATCCTCTCCTTCTGAATAATAGGAGACAATAAATTAAATGAATCGCTTAGAATTGTATACTGCGAAAATATTAACTGAACAAATTGGAAATGCCCATCATTATCCAAAGTAATACCAGGATAATACATCCAAGTACATGAATTATGAGTTGCTCCACCATCCATATCTCCCTCAAAATATGCACGGATAGTGTCATATTCACGTTGAGGAAGGTAATTGTCAATAATCTCAATCATCGATATACCCCGTTTTTTTCAACATCTCAACTGCTTCATCAAAAGACTTATAAAGAATCTGCAAACAGATACATTTACGATCTGTCAGTCCAGGTTCTGTCGGAATAACAGAATGTGGTTTAGATACATCCAAGAGATAAGCATCTCCAGGTTGTGCCATAAATCTAACTGCCTTTTTAAGATGCCCCTCATGGAAGATTGCACCGTCTGTTTGATTAGCAATCTTTTGAGTATCTACATCCGCCGCTGGTGGATAGTAAAACTGAGTGACGCACCGATCTGTTTTAATATAGAAGTTGACAATTGCTTCTATATCACTATCAGTATGTGGAGGAATTTGATAGTTAAGTTCCATCAGAGATAGGGTGCATTTATCCCTATGATCTTCTGGAATTACTTGTAAGAGATCTTCATCTTTTGTGGTATGTACATAAGAATACTTGATACCCATGAATCCAATGGGAGTATCCAATCCATACTCAATCTTTTTACCTTTTTTGCTGTAATGATCAACAACAAATTGTTTATTCAACTTACGAAAAAACATTTATAAACTCCTATGAGTAACTGTATTCACGCCATTCAGGAACATTGCATTCTTCCAAATCAAACGCAACTGAACTCCATGGTGCTCTTGGTTGCTTTCTGAGCTTCAATTTAGTTTGTTCAAGTAATTTATCACTCTTAAGGGTATTACATCTTGAACATGCTACAACCAAATTTTCCCAACTGTCATCACCACCTTTACTTCTAGGTATGACATGATCAATAGTCAACCTACTTGTTGCGCCACAGTATTGGCAAGAGTTTCTGTCTCTCTTGTATATCATCGATCTTGATGGACGACTCTTAGCAAGTCTATTCACTGGGACTCTGATATAACTCAACAATCTAACTACTCTGGATGATAACACTTGTACCTTCTCTTTGAGAACTAAGATTACCGCTCTCTTCCAATTAGTGAAGTTAATTGGTTCATAACTTGAATTGAGAACTAGAACCGTTTGATATGGTGCGATCTTTAAGTGGTCCATACAAGTTACTAGGTGTTGGGACATTATATCACCGATACATCCTATCTGACAAGTCTAAGATAAAAAGTATTTCTTCAATTGTGTTCATTGTTCCTTTGCTAGAGTTTAGAATCTCTCTTTTTTTCCTGACTTGGTTCATTTTTTTCAGGACATTTGGATTCTTCTGCAACCAAAGGTATTCATCCTGAGTGATGTCATCAAAATTACCCTTGTTTATCTTACTGACTATACTAAAGTATTTAATCCTGTCGGTAGCGTTCATGTTTTTGAGGGGTGCATAAAGTCAACAACTATTACACAGCGATAATACTTATTCGCTATCGTCGGTGGTGGCATCACTGGTTGATGGTTAATATGTGAGTGATGAATCAACAAAGAATTCTCATCTCCTGGAATAATTATCTCTCTATCACCATTCTCAATCAAAGTTCCATAGATCCGTGATGGATTGTTGAGATAATAAATCATCCCCAAATCAAAATTCTCATGACTGTGACTATTCCTATAGTTTATGTATAGTTCATTCTTATAGTCATCTGGATTAGTTCCCTTCATCCTCTTTGCCCAGTATGACTGAACCTTATATTCTTTGACTCTGGGATTCTTTGTTACCTCTGCATAATTATACAGGTGTTTCTTGACCATCCTAAAAAAAGTATACCAACTTGTCTTATGTGTTAGTTTTCTTTTGGATATTTGATTGGTTGCCTCTACAGATCTATCCCACTTATCTTCACATGTCCGCAATTCGTCATCAATCTCATCAAGAAGATTGTCCATATGATATCTGGTGAGCATATTATATGCTCTATAGATTGTGTTACCACAAAAATCAAAGTATTCAAAATCCCTATCGTCATTCCAATAGGGATCTTCACAACCAGTGGGTCCAACTACTCTAAATGATCTATAATACTCATCCTTAATTATTTCATCAAGTCTACTTTTAGCAGATACTCCTGCCTTATCAGCAAGTTGATTAAGAATATCTTCTTGTTCTTTAGATAAATTAAGTGTCATATTTCTTCTTCCAATAACTTACTGGTAGCAAAGGATTCTCTGGGGTAAAATAGTCCTCTTTAGCAGGACACATTTTGCAAAAAGACTCTTCTCTACGAGTGAAGAAATCTTTCAATTCTTCTTTACTACAATCATGACTAAGAGGAGTATACTTTAGATATGGATTCCATTTATCCGATAGATTATATTTGTCTGCTTGCATGGGAAGATACGCCAATGCAGGACACTTCCAGAGTTTACCCTCATGGAGTTGCACACACATTTTAGATACACAAATCTTCCAACTACTTTTGGGATCATTATCTTCATATGGTTCCATCTTATCACCAAATCCCTTATACTGTCGAATCCAGTGGATAATAGATGGTCTCATTTCTACTGGAGCACCTTTAGCAATCCAGTTCTTCATCAATGCGTAGATTGGTTCAAACTTCTTCCTATACTCTGGATCCCCATCAGAGTGAACAGACACACCAAGAGTTGTGTTGGTATCAATCAGTGCCTTCCAAAGGTCTGGATGCCTGTCCAAAAAGAATCCATTAGATACAATATCAATTTGAGAATATCTCCACTTCCTTCTAGTCAAATACACAAACTTTGTCAGGTCTTTATGCAGAGACGGTTCTCCACCCATGAGAGTGACTCTCTCTGGAGCAATCCGTCTACTCCAAGCAGTGAACCACTCATCCGCCTCTTCAATACTAACAGAACCAGAGTGTCCTTGATTCATGTAATGGGTACAACCCTCACATGTAAGATTACATGAGTGAGTTAAGTGTAATTGAATTTCGTGTGGTACTTTTAACATATTAGTTTACATTACATGCAAGGACCATTCTCTCAGACGTAGATTGATTAGTAGGAACATAATGTGCAATAGAAGATGGAAATATTACTATAGATCCCTCTTCAATACCACTCGGTTCATATTCCATTACATTACCATCATCCAAACTGTGGAAGGGGGCAATAAATGTTGTAGGTCTATGATACTTTGGATCATATTTAATGTAGCAAACCACACTTAAAGCACCCATTCCGTGATTATGTACCGCATGGGAGTGTGCCAAGTTATATACTTGGAACCAAGAATTCTGGATGGTGGGAATCTTATCGAATCCCATCTCCTTAACTCCCAATCTTAAATCATCAAACAAAACATTTTGAATCAAATTATCATATCGGGTTGTTCCCATATTAAAATCAGTAAACTGTTCTCCCTCTTCCATGAGTGGTTTACTAAACTTCTCATAAATTTGGAGGAGTTTTTCTCTTTTACCTTCCCAATTAATGATCTTAGATTGATAAAAGGGAACTACCCAATCTTTAACAAAATGTTCAGTTAAACTCTTCATTACGTCTACGATCTAAATATTCTATAATTTCGCTACGCCACTCCATCAATTCATGATAGCATTTTTGATTGTGAGCACACTGGCGCAGTTCATGATCTGGTTTGAGAACACTCTCATAAAACAAACCCAGTGCATCACGACGCTTTTCTTGTTTGGCGCAATCCATTCAGGACTCCTTTTGCTTTACTTTAAGTCCACCCACCAATACCTTCTTGGTATCAGAATACTCTGACATATGGGAGATGTACGAGGAGAATAATAGCACCTTATTTGTAACAGGTAGCACTTTATAAGGTTCTCTTAATGTTAAAACTGTAGCACCGTCCTCACAAGTATTAAGATATAGGATAAAACTATAATCTTCATTATGATCGTGCTGGTGCTCACTCATTGTTCCACCATTAGAGTAATCTACTAGGTGCAAATAAGTATACTCTAAGTTGATATTAATTAATTCTTCACATTTTATTCTCAACGCATCAATATAGTTATAAAAGATAGATGCATGTGGAAATTGTAGCAGATTTGTAGTCGCAAAGCAATTCGGACTTAAACTACTATCCACTTTATCTTTAAAGATTTCAGGGGATGTTAGTGCAAGTTTAAGTAAAGACTTGCAATATGCAACTATCTTTTCAGATACAAAAAATTCTTCAATCATCGACATATCCAACAAATTCAATGTCTTCAAACTGATCAGCAGTTATCTCGTATTCTCCAACACGATACCAATGTTCACCTTGTTTATTACCAAGATACTCAATATCGTCACACTTGTGCTCACGCAACCATGCCTGGAGACGTTGATGCTTTAGTTCAGTTTGTGAAATCTTCATCACCATAAACCTCTGTATATTTTTTGATGAGAGAATCCCTCATTTCATGATATGGAGTTAGATCCATATCATATTCGTCTCCAAAATTCCAGTTATCCCCATGCTGAATAGCAGCGATTGCAGCACTAATCATGGTCTTGAGACCTTCTTTATCGCAGGTAATCTGCACTAAAGTGTCTGGATGTGGATTAGATTCCATCATCATTTTTCAATCCTCCAATTGATGTCACCTTTTTTGTTTACCCAAAAACAACATTCTTTGTTAAGAGATTCCAGGAGATACTTATCTTCCTTGTCCTCCATTATACGACATGAATGAAATTTTAGCATACTACTCTCAAAAATGAGGTTTGCTCTTGGACTGATTGGTGTTACACAAATAAATTTTGTCCTCATGTTACAAATACTGTCCCAGGTTTTGCCTGAGTGCGATGTTTTTTGATAAAGGTCATAGCAGACTTTTCAGTTCTACACTCCTTCAGGTGTTCACCATTATACACCACCATGAATGATTTTTTACCAATTATGGGGATAGCAGCATATCCATCCCTAGTCACAAACCCATCAGTACAATCCTTGTAAAAATTGTAGATGTCTCGGAGTTCTTTTTTAGTTGGTTCAGTCATGACAAACTTACAGTAATTCTGGGTTCAATGTGGACGGGATTGTGATGAACAAATTTGGGTATATACAACCCATCACCTGGGTTTAGAGTGACCTGATCACCATTGTCAAACACATACATCATCCTACCAAGAGATTGTACAATCAAAACATCTTGATCGTCATTGTGTCTACCCATGGTTACTGCTTCCTTATGACGGGAAGAATAGATATGCATATCATTGTATCCATGCTTGGAGAACTTCATACGAATGTTTTGAAGCAGTCCAGGATAAACACCACAATTAACTACAAGATCTGTTGTATCACTAATCTTACTATAAGTCTCAATCTCTTTTTCGTATTGAATTTGTTTGTCAATGTGCTCCCAAGTAATCCCAATAACAAATTGATATTGTTTTGGATAGTAGCGGTAGTCTTCTGTCATCGTTTGATAGTGGAGATAGCGGGTTGACCTTGAACAAATACTGTGTCAACAACATTCTGAAGACGTTTGACTGTTGAGATACCAACGTTGCTGTAGACGGGAACATGAACCAAACCAAAAGATTTGGTATAGTCCTGAAGATTGCCAGGGGTGAGAGATCCATCCTGAATCCTCTTGATGTCATCCAAATGAAGGCGAATGACACGCCCAACAGATTGACACATCTCAATGACATTCATCTGACGCATAAGCACCAGGGAAGTCAAACCAGGAACAGAGATACCCTCACTCAAAATGGAGTAGTGCAAAACAATGAACTTCTTGTCGGGATCTGCACCAAACTCACGTACAAGGTTGAAGAACTGTTCGCGGGTAATCTTCTTGTCGTTAAGGAACGCACCGTGCTTACTGGTGATCCAAAGAAGGTCATACCCCATGGATTGCACATCCTCCATAAAAGAAGTAGTGGCAAGCATACGGATCATCACCTTTGTATTAGGAGCAGCAATCAGAACCTTCTCCATGTGCTCTTCATTGTACAAAGTATCCAGAAGTGTCATACAGTCACGTTCTGCTGCTTCCTCACCCTTCTCACGGAAGGAACCAATGGGAATAGCATTGATCTTAGGGGGAAGGATAGAACCGTTACTAATTAGACGGGGAGCAGGGACATTGTAAATGATCTGACCATACACGCTGGTGTCATTCATCCCGTGCTTTTTGTAAGTAGAAGAATACTTAGGAGTAGCAGTGAAGAAGTAGCAGCGGTTGCTAGTATTAGAGAAATGCCGTGTGGAATCAAAAAAGTTCTTTTTGACAGAATTGTGCGCTTCATCAAAATAGATAGAGTCAACAACAATACCTGCTTCTTGAATACGATGCAGGGAATGATAAGTGGTAACGATCAACTTATTACCCCCAGTATGATAACACCAAGAATAAATCTCGTTGGGTTTAGTAGTTGTGAAGTATGGAAGATCATTACCAGAGTGAACATGCATCACAGAGGCATCCATGATGTGCTCAGTAAACTCGGCAGACAACTGTCGAGCAAGCATGAGACGAGGAGCAACAACCACAATAGTCTTGTCCCCAGACTCAAACTGACGCTTGGCATCCATGATGGCAATAAGGGTCTTGCCACCACCTGTCGGAACCACAATGATGCCCTTGTCCACTTGAGACATAACATCAAGGGACTCAGACTGGTGAGGGCGAAGTTGCATAGGTGTCATAGCGATAGAGATATTATACACCAAAAAGACCCCTAGCAGGGGTCTTTGTGTCAATTCAAGAATTGGTCCAGTGTCACTGGTCCATCTGTACCATCGAATCGATAGTGGTATGTAAGAGCATCTGCACAGACATAGTGTGGATGATCCGTAGGAATGTCAAGTCTCCTACACATCTCTTTATGATTATCTTCCATCAGTTCAACAGCATATAGCATGTTGTCAATCACATGCTGTTCGCTGTGGTACTTCTTCAATTCTTCATAAAGACAGACAATGAAGTTACCATCACCAGCACAGTTATCCATAAACCTAGAGTTTGGATTCTTCAAGTTCTCAATTGGAATCTCCTGAATCATCTGGTTGATCAAATCAGGAGGAGTAAAAACCTCTTGGGTCTGTTTGATCCTCTCATCAGAGCGATCAAGAGTAGACCCATGAAGTTTGTTGTGATTGTTCTTAGATGGCATTGTAACGCTCCAGATATTCTACCTCGTCGCTGGTAAAACCAAATTGGTTAGATAGATCCTGATAGTTCGTGATGTCAGGTACTTCCGCATTTTTAATAGCAGGAGTAAATCCTGCAGTCTTTTTATAATTGTCCACAAAAAACTTGATAGTCGGATTATCAAAGATCGCACTAAGACGATTCCCTTCTTCTTGCGAAGTAATAGGGCACCAGCAATTAAGCATACCAACATATCCATTAGAGATAAACCTCTTCTTGTAGGTGGAGGAGAAGGGAACAATAAACTTCAAAACATCACCAGTGGTAGGAACAACATCAGTACGCTCCACTTTATCTGCAGACTTATAGATCTCATACTTGCCATTGGGAGTATAGTCCTCAGTAGCAATCGCCTGACCCATCTTCAGAGGAATACGAGGATGCTTTGAGTTGGCAATCTTATTGAGAATAGAATGCTTAAGTGCAGCATCTCCAACCAGAGGCAGACCATCACGCAAATCCCAAGTAAAAGAACCATCGTGAGTGATGACAACAGTCTTGCCCTGATAAGGTTCATTCACAAGGTGCCAACGGCAGATAGCAACACCTTCAGTGAAGTAATCATCTGCAGTATAGTCAATGAGTTTGAGATTATAAACCGTAGAGAAGAGTTGGAGGAACTTCTTACCCTTACCAGTGTTACCAAGCACAGATGCAGGAGTCACCTCACACATATCTCCACCAGGAGCAAGCAACTCAAGATGCTGCTCAACAATCTTGGTCCATAGTTTGTTGTTCCGCGCCTTCTTAGTGGGGTCGTTGTATGGGGGGTTGGCGAGAATGGCAGTGAACTTCATGTTGGGATGGGAATCGACCACTTTGACACTAGTATCCACATATTTTACACGATTGCGGTGACTATCGCAACTCTCCCACACGGTGAGATTGCTGGGATCAAGACCACGCTCAAGAAGACGAGCAGTGTGAGAACCACTGGGGTCACCAAACATGTAGGTTCGGGACATGTCCTTACAATCATTGATCATAATATCAAAGAGAGATGTAGGAATGGATTGCTGAATAGCAGAGGAGACCGAGAGACCGTTGATAGTCTCAGACACAGACTCCCTCATACTCTTCTGGATACTGTTAGATACCAATCCAATACGACGGGTCAACAACTCCATGCTGTGGGGGTTGAGATTGATTACTTGTGAGAGAATACCCTCATTATCACCAGTGACAGAAGGATAAATCTCAGAACCAATCACATCCTTAATGGAATATACGTTTTGACCACTACGGATGATATAGAACATGGTCAGAGGAATGGACTCAAGCAGTGCCTTGACAGTCTGCTTCTTCAGGGTGTCAAGGTCATCAGACTTTTTTACACGCTCAGTCTCCATGACGACACAACTTTTGTTGTTGGCACCATTGTCATTCAACTGAGACTCCTTCATCACAGTAGTCAGAGAAGACTTGAGATTAAAAACAAAATCTCCAACTCCACTGAGATCCAAAGACTCAACAATGCTGGTCACAGTTGAGATGCTGCTCTCAACATCTGCTGCCAGAGCATCCTCAAATGCTTCTTTAGACAGTTCCTGGAACCCATCATTCCATTCATGGATGTTGGTGAAGTCAACAACACTGAATTGAGACAGGGTGGGATTGTTGTCACATGCCAGTTGGAATGCCGTGTGAATGGCACGGAGGCATCGCTGGGCATCAAAATCAATCACCCACCAGTCATGTTCACCAGAACCACCACGGAATGCGAATTGAGTCCAAAACTCAATCGACTCACCACCACGGCAATTGATGACGGTATCGATCTTCTTAGCAGTGACGCCAAGAACATTTGCAGACTGAGTGATGATCAGTGCTTTTGCGTGCTCATCTAGGAAGCGATTGATGTCATCTTGATCCTTCTTAGCATCGGAAGTAACCACCAATGCGGGGTAATAGCACTCAACCAACTTCTGGAATGCATGACATGCTTTGACACTGGGCAGTGCCATCATGTGATAGGTGCCCTTGAGCAGACGATCACCGATACGGATATTACGCTGAGGACCAAAGTAGTTGTGAATGAACTCACGCACCAGGGAATCATGCAAGAACTCATCACCCTTCATAGTGAAGATGTTCTTCATGGCATCAGGATCATCACCAAAGATCTCCTGATAGGCAGAAGTCTGATACTTAGCAAAAGCAACGTTCATCTTGGGACGCTTGAACACGTCGCGTTGAACATCCAGTTGCTCATCAAAATAGGTATAGACAAACTTTTGGCGCTCATCGGGGAACATCCAGCAGAGTTTGTGTGCAGTGCCAGAGATGTAGCAGATGCGAGTGTCAATTGCATTGCGGAGTTGAACGAACTGGTCCGCAGTGCCACCGATGTGTGCTTCATCAAAAGCAATGAAGTCAACGTTGCTGATCTTATCCAGACGCTTGATAAAACTCTGGACGGTGCCCCAAAGAACTACATTGACATCACGCTCCTTCCAATACTCAAGATAGGTCTCCCAACCAGGATCCTGGACAGAGATGTATTTGACAGTAGGGAAGAACTCGTTAGAATCCGCCTTCCAAGACCCCTCAGGGGACCTCTGACGGGAGCAAACCAGGGATACCTTATAACCACTATCTACGATGTGCTTTAGGACCATTGCAGACTTACCTGCACGGCACTTAGCGAACAGCAAAAACTCATTACTAACGTCCCATGCGGAGGCAATCTTCTCAAGGAATTGCTGTTGATAAGGACGTGGTTTGAACTGACTGTACTCCTTCTGCTTACCAGAGAAGAACTTCTCCTCCATCATCTGGACAAGGATCTCAATGGTATAGAACTTGAGATCAAACTCAAAAGTCTCCTGACCAATCTTCTTGACACCAGGAAGAGTCATCAACCATTCATGGATGATGGTGTCATGGTGATGATCCTTGTCATCACGAGTAGACACGTTCTCCCACCAAGCACAACGAACGTACTTGGAATCCAACTGAGTAAGAACCTGCTTCGCTTTACCGTAGTCACGACCACGGTGGCGGTGCTCCCAAGTGAAGTGGGTCTCCCCGACGTTGAAGGAGTTGGTGGAACCTTTAAGGGTGTCAACGTAGATGTTGATCACGAGTACTAAGATCGCGTTACCCAGTAATTATACACCATAAAAAAGGGGGGTAGTACCCCCCATGACAGTTTAGAGACTGTCCAATCTCGCCTTGAGTTCGTTGATCTGTTCCTGCTGTTCCTTAATTGCCTCAATCAGAACCGCAACCATATTCTGGTATGCAACTGACTTGACACCATCTGGTCCCTCATGTACCAATTCTGGAAGAACTTTCTCAACCTCTTGTGCAATAACACCAATCTCACGCTCAGGTTGACCAATACGATTGAAGTATACACCTCTCAGATCAAGAACCTTACCAAGAGCATTGCTGATACCAACAACATTCTCTTTAAGTTTTTCATCGGAGTTTGCAGTGACAGTGCCAGAGAAGGTTGCATTACCAGTGTTCGCAATTCTCAATCTCTCTTGTGGTGAAGACGCTCCCGATCCTTGTGTTCCAAAGACCAAACCAAACTGACCAGAAGTTCCTTCCGAGACACCTTTAATGTAACCACGTACACCGCTGTTACCAATGTCATTACCCTCAAACTTAAGACCACCATATTCGTAAGCGGCATTAAGTGCGGGGTCTGTTTGTAAGAATCTCAGAGAGTTACCTTCAAGGTCACCAGTTGTTGCAGCATCTGTAGTAATCAGAATATCATTCTGGAAGGTAGAGATGCCAATTGCTTTGATGGTATTGAAGTTAACCTGCTGATTGAACGTTGTGATACCAGTGTTAATAATAAATCCATCTGGAACATTCCAAAGAATTGACTGAGATCTAAACTCAACGTTGTTCTCAAACAGAACAGGACCACTAGCATAGAGAGAATATCCTGGTTTTGCTGATGTAGTCTCGATACCAACGTTAGCAGTTGTCGAGATACCAACACCATCGAATACCCAAACGTCAGATACGTTAGACAGACCAGAACCATCACCCTTGAATGCACCGCTGAAGAGACCAACATAATAGTTGTCTGCTGCAGATTGAATTGGACCAAACTTCTTCCAATTATTATCATTAGTGTAGACCCATCCAAGTTCACCACCAGATCTTGGTTCTGCATCATATACAACATTACCAACGTTGCCAGCAACTTGTGGTGTAGCAATACCAACAGTATACTCTCTAGCAATTGTCTGGTTACCCTGAACAAGCAGCGAATTTGCTTCAACAGGACTGTTGATAGTTACCTTCTCGTTGAATACAACAGGTCCGTTGAATTCTGAGATGATATCATTCTCTTTACCACCATCGACTTTCAATCCTCTTGCAACGGTAAGTTGCTCTGTTGAATCAACATCAAATCCAACTGCACCAGTATCACTAGTGATATCCTCACCAGTTACTGTTGGTACTGGTGCATTTGTAATCAGGTCTTGACCCGTAGATCCACTAGTGAATTTATTAACAGTGTAGGCATTACCTTCATCATCCAGACCATTATAGAATGGTGTACCACCATTTACAGATACTGACTGAGAGAGAAGTCTTTCAATTTGTCTGAACTGTCTATCCTGTCTTTCAGGAAGAGCAGTTGAATAGTTACCAGGACCAAAACCAAGATATTCAAACGTGTGACCAGATGCACGAATGATAGAGTTTCTTCTAAATTCTACTGGCGCAAATTTAACCTTCCTTACAACAGAACCAGTTGGGTGATTTTGTTTCTGAGATCCAAATAATCCACGGAATACGTCAATAGCAGTATCTGTAGTGACAGACTCACTAATTCTCATGAACTCATTGTCAATAACAATATAATCACCAGCATCCCATCCCATATGGGTTGCATTAGTAACTGTCAAAGTGTTGAGTGTAGGATCATTTAATGCTGCTGCCAATGTTGTGGTAATACCAGCATAACTTGGAACAAGTCTTGAAGATGCTGCCTCATCTGCAAAATCAATTAATGCATTTTGTGCGTTAACACCTGTTGGATAAATGTATCCACCACCTGTTGGAGCAATTACTGTTGTACCTACTCCAACATTTACGGCAAGACTAGCAACATTATAAACAGTATCAACATTCCAATGACCATTAATTACTGGAGCAGAGACACCACCAATAACAACACTATTACCAACTAAGAATCCATGAGATTTATTAGTTGCAATACTAGCAATTCCACTTATGTTGTCATATGTTATTGAACTAATTCCAATCGCCTCTCCTGTCAGATATGCAGTAACATCAGACAGAACAGCGGAGTTTACATTAGTAAGACCATTAGTATTAATTCCAGTAACGCTTGCTGGAGCAGCAAATTGCTCTCTATAATAAACCGTACTTGCTGATGATACGTTTATTTGAGATGTATTTCCAGTCTCAACAGATGTAATTCTATAGAGATTGTTATAATCTACAAATCTATCATCTCTAATACCATCGATTCTGAATACGTCGCCAATGCTATTGTGAATTTGCTGAACCGTAACATAACCCTGAATAAATCCTGTGGTTGTTCCAATACCACTGACAGCAAGAGTATTACCAATTCCAAATGCAGATCCACCATCTACAATCTTAATAGCAGAGATTGCACCAGAAGCGTCAATTTCAACGTTTGCTGTAGCAAAATTACCAGTAGTTGATCCAGCAAATCCAACAAGAGTAGCATTATAAAGTGTTTGAGTGCTACCAGATCCATCACCATAATTCAAACCAGCACTGGTAATACCAACCTTTGTTATTGAATTAAATCCATGATCTTCTTCGGTAGTAATTGTATGTGCAATTCCAGAAGAAGATTCAATTTGTGTGATATTAAATCCAGTCAGATAATCTCTGGTTCTCTTGTTAATAACTTCCTTTGTAAGACTATTCTTAGGATTGTTTACCTCAGTAAGTCCAATTGGAGTTGGAAGAGCAAAGGTTCTGGTCTGATCTGGGTCAGATGTTGGGTTGTCTCTATCAAGTTGTGGATAGAGATTTTTAAGTGGTTGACTAAACTTAAGATCCTGGAATGGAGTTACAGCAGGTTTTGAAGAAGAGTCAATTAAAGTTAAGTGGTAAACACCATCCTTTGCGTTTGGAATATATTCCTGAACTTCCTCTTTTCTGTAAACAAATAATGTATTATTAAATTCTTTTCTTTCAAATCTAGGAAGTTCTGTTGTTCTAAGGTTTATATTGTTGTCAAAAGAACCTGGGTTAGTTGTTAAACCAACAGTAAATGACTTTCTATCTGGTCTTCCAGTAACTTCAAATACACCATTAAATCCAGTATATCCAAGTCCAGTTGTGTTAGCAGAAGATACGATGTTAAACAGTTGTACCTTCGATCCAACAGACAACTCGTGAGGGGTTTCTGTTTTGATGGTAGCAATACCAACAATTCCATCCCATACAGCGCCAGAAATAAGTCTTGGATTTCTTAATTCTGAGGTGTTTGAGAGAATTGCTGGGTTTACACTCTTAAACTTAGCGACTTCCTGATTAGTAAATCCAACAGTCTGACTAGATTCTTGCAGAACAAACGAATCTTTTGGAGGTCTTCCTAAGACAGTAGAATCTCTTGGTACAACATATCTTACCTTATAGATTCTATCTTCAAGAGATCTATTGTCAGGAGTTCTACTGAAGAATGTTTTAGGAGTAGCAGCACCAAGTACAGCAGTTCCTAATCCAACAATAGAGTTATAAATTTCATTGTTATCTGCAACAGTAATATACCACTGACCACGAGTTGTATCATACTGGATTGGGTGTGCAATGTCACCAGACTTTTTATCAGATACCCTAGATTCAATCTGGAGAATACCACCCTTACTGTTTACAATAACAGAAGAAGCACTAATGGTGTCATTAAGAGTTTGTGCTAACTTAATCTGATCAGTATTAATACCAGCAGTAATTGCATAGTAAACTCTATTGTGATCGAGACCATCTGGAAGTTCGCCATCGTCACTCAAGATACGTACAGATTCACCACTCTCAAAAAGGTGGAAGTCTGTAAGAGTAAAGATGTTAGAGGTAATACTATTAATACCAATAGCAGTTCTACCAACAGTAGAGATCTTCTTAGATGATGTCTCGTATATACCTTGCCCCTGGGTCTCGGGCATGATAATCTTAGCAGTCTTGGTCTCTGGTTGAGCACCAACGTTAATAATTACTTTAAGGGCATCGTCCTTCTTGGCACCAATTCTATATCCCTCTAAAACAGATTTTGGTGGAACATTTTCATTACTTTCATTGTAAATATAAAGTCTATTGTCATTACCAACGTCAATGGTTTGCTGAACGTCAATTGCAGCAAATTCAATAGTTACCTCTTCATTACTAATTGCTTGAGGTGGTAGAATATGAGTGATGAATCCAGTATCATCTCTGGGGAATGCATCATTTCTAAATCCACTACATACAATCGCTTTTGCACCAAAGTTGGAGTTAGAGTTTGTAATTGAGTGGTCACCACCAGACTCAGCAACAAAGTGATTTGCATATCCAATTGCGAACACAGAGACTAACTGCAAGAAGGCGTCATTAGATGCCTTAATGTGGAAGTTCTCATAATTTGGTTTGTAGATTGCAGAAGTGTTTGTGTGAAGATTACTTACTGCTGTGCTGTCTTCATAAACACCAGATACTGCATTATACTTAACAAATGCCCTGTCATCCTTCTGCAGACCAATACCAGTAAACTGGGCAACAACCATGGATTTAAATCCATCTGCTTTGCTACCATCAGCATGGAGACCGCACATACCGTATACAGAACGGAGTGAGCAGTTAAAGATGTATGGAGATGCTGAAGTTACAGAGTCAACAACAATGTTAAGTGTAGGAGCACCAGATACGATACTAGGAAGTGCATTTGCTGGAGGTGTAGAGACCTCATATGTAATTCTTGTACTACTCTGAACACTATCAATTACGAATGATCCGTTATATCCACCTGTAGGAATACCTTCAATTCTAATTGGTGTATCTACATCTAATCCAGAGAGAGATTCTACAAGATCAACTGTAATTGTTGTGCTAGAGGTAGATCCATCACCAGCTTTAATGCTGCTGATACCAACATTCTGACCCTTAGATCCAACAATTCTATATTCATCAATCTTGGTCTGAATATCAAGAGCAGAGTCTGGATAGTCTGGTTGTACTTCTCTTCCACTAGAAGGACCATATACTAATCCAATCTTCTCATAGTAAATGTCAAGGTCAGTTCTTGTAGTTGTATAGTTTAAGAAACTATCATTAAATCCAACTGGATTTACGCCATCAGCATATTCAAAACAAGTTACCTTATGGTGAGAGAAGTTAGGAACGTACTCTGTGGTTCCATAATCTTTGAATACCCTAGCATTTGGGTCAGCATCAAAGAATGTAAACTGGTAGAAGTAACAAGTACCAGTTACACGGAATAAGCACGTCTGTTTGATCGCATCGTCTGCAGGATCAGGAACAAACTTGGGACGAATCTTCGTTTTACGAAGGTCCATACCAACAATAGATGTACCACGGGGGATAATTACACCACCGTAGACAGAGTTCATCTTATAAAGATCATTCTCAAAACTGTCAATATCAAAGTTGGTGTCTAATGTAAATTGGGTAAGGTCATTTGAACTCGTACCACTACGAGTCAACCAATTATTACCAGTAATAGGGGCATCATGAACTGGAATCCATCCAGGTCTATTATCAATTAAGTGCTCACCAGGGTAAACGATAATAGTTGTTCTACTAAATCTATCATTATCGAGTCCCTTCTGATAGGAGAATCTTGCTGCCTCAATCAGTGCTCTCTGGATAGTTTTAAATGGTCTAACGAGAGAGTTACCTTGGTTCTCAATACTATCAGTTGAGTCAATACTTGAAGGATCAACGTAAAGGATATCGCCTCTACTATTTTTCAGAAAATTATCTAAGCGACTAAGACCCATTTTATTACACTAGTTGCTGTTATGATTTATTTATTCATAACAAATTACTCGTGGTATTTATGTTCCAGCACATACTCAACCGTGTTTGCTACGTCTGACATAGCATCCCTAAGGTTAGGTCTTTGCCCAGATTCTTGATGACAGATGGGACGACGGTTATCAGTTAACGTCCACCTCCATTGCCCCATCTCTCCACAATACCAGAGATTAATTCTCATATGCAGGATTGCTCCAATCAGATGTAAAATTTCTTAGATATTCTATTCTATCTAGCATATCCTGATTATGCAATACAAACTCTTCGTTTGCAAAATGTAACTTTACGCCCCTACTTAGTGCAAGATCCATAATATATTGTCTCCTTTCTTTTTTATCAGGAAGAGAGAAAATACTAAACATCAAGATATGATTTACATTACCCTTATCAATCAAATACTCAAGGTAGTTATGATTTCTACCCTCATTGTCACCAGTTTGATGTGGGAATGTATACCCCATTCTAACACAATATTCTCTAACTACTAGTGTTTGAAAATATAAATCAATATGTTTTGTCTTAAATCCATCATATTCAGCGTACATCACCACGTTCTCATCATCATGAATTGCAACATTACGAGAATGAATGATACTCTCCCCAGGAATCCTAAAGTATGCCCCTGGCCATTTACGATGTGGTTGTTGTCCTCTGAGTAAAATTCTTACGTCAATACTAACCCGAGTCTTATTTGTTCTATTAGGAACAGCACCATGAATATGTTCTTGGGTAAACAAAAGAAATTGACTCTTATCAATATTCACTGGTTTACAGATTTGATTACACGCTTCTTGAAATTTTTCATATGACCAATCCTGCTCCAAACACTGTTTGGTAATCAATCTACTTGCATCTAAATGAATTATTTGAAGAGAATTACTATCGTAACACTCAGTAAATGGTAACCAAATAGTTCTCAACCCCAGACCATTGCCAACCCATCTTCCCTGATGAAATGGAAGAACTGTTCCGTTCTTATCCTGATTGGGGACAGTTATTCTAATATTACCAAACTTTTGTATAAGAATATCACTATCCAACTCTGGAAGGATGTATCTTGCAACAATCTCATCAAACTTCTCATAAAAATTAGTATCTGCAAGATCTTTACCAACTAACTTTACAAGTTCACCAATTTTTTTATATGGGACTTCTAAATGTAAAGTCGATAAATCATCCACACTTGAATAATATTTTTGAACACAGGAAAGAACAATGTCAGAAAGACCATAGTTCAAATAATCATAATCATGTATAGATGCATCAAACATACTATGGTCCTTGTGGAGGTTGTTCTAAGTAAATGTTTCCAGAGATCGTTGTTCCAACATTCCCACTCATCACAAAATGTTCTATCCAAGATGGGAAGATTACAATGTGTCCAGATGGAATTTTAGGAATAAAATCCATTGGCAATATATTAGCATATAATCCCCACTGATTCATCATTTCTTTGCGAGCAGGATTCATGAATACTGTTCTAGAATGATCTACAGTATCGTAGATTATAAAACTCCATTGTGCTCCAGAATGAATATGTGGATCTTGCCAATCATTCTCATCATATTCATTTCTCCATACCTGACCAATTACAAATGGTCTATCAGAAAATTGTCCGATACATTCTGATATTACACTGCAAAGGTATTGATATGACTCATCCGTCAAAGAATCATTACCAAGTGTCGTATTAACTTGACTCAAAAAAGATCTGTTGAATTCTGCATCTACAAAATCAATTCGATCCAAATCAATTTTTTCCACAAAAAAAGGAACCGTAAAGATTCCATTTGGTTCTCTAAAATCCGTCATCTAATTCTGCCAGCATTTCTGGATTCTCTAATTCTACATCAAAAAAACAAGGATGACACTCTTCCATAATTAAGTATCCAGACGCTAAAAATAAATCTTCTGCAGTATATCTGCGTTGATGAGTATTTGCAGCGATTGTATAAGAGTACTGAGATTCTTCTTCTGGAGTTAATTCATCCCAGGTAAAAGGTATTCCATTTATGAAGTACATTTTAACCACTCGTTCTGGTGTTCCCAATTCTCTAGGATCATGCCAGCAATACGATTTGGTAATTTTTAACTTCATATTATTACCGTTTCCTAATATTTAGTTTTAAAGGGAGGCGTCCTCTTATACGGGACCATTTGTACTCCTCCCTAGTAGGACGAGAGGGACTTGAACCCTCACGGGAATACTCCCAACAGATTTTAAGTCTGGTGCGTCTACCACTTCCGCCACCGTCCCATAAAAACCTATTCAGGTTTATAAGTTGCGGGATGGAAATTACAATACTCGTTGAATGTAATCTTCATTTCTTTGTTAGATAGACCGCAATGTTGTGCAGCTTTAGGAAGATTCCATTTTGCTTGGAATAACATTTCCATTGCTTCTCGTGTTTCTGGTCTCATAAACAGTAGGTTTTAATTTGCCCCCGAAGGGGGAAGCGGAGTATCGGAATCGAACCGACGACATCTAACTTGGAAGGATAGCGTTCTACCGCTGAACTAACTCCGCGAGTGTAATCTGTAAGAGATCTACACTGAGACTTGGGCGACCCCTCAACTGATTACCTTTATATTATAAGGGATAAACTCTGGATTGTCAACCCCCGTCACCAGGGTCCCCCATATGCAGAGTTTGAAGCAATTCCAATTGAAGTATTAAGTCTCGAAATCTCATCAGAGTTTACTTGAGACTGTCTATTGAGACCCCAAATCTGAAGTTCACTATCAAGCTTAACCTCTTGGACACTAGTTGCTACAACTGCTTTATCTTCCAAAGTAGTCCAATTAGAATCATAGTCAGATATCAACGAAGAAACATCAACTGCAGGACCCGTGATGTCAAAAACTAATCCAATTTGAGATCCTGTAGACTTATAAACTCTTGTGCTAGCACCAACTCCCAGATTGGATCCCGTCATAGTGACGTATCCTTCACCGTCAAAAATTAAATCAGTGTTGTAATTACCCGATGTTACATTCGGATAATCATAAACCTTTGCCTGATCTTGAAGGATTCTTCCATATGCAACAACAACGTCAGTTCCAACACCAACAAGTCCCACATCAGCACCAAAAGCAGTTGTTATACCACTCGCAATAGACCCATATTGAGAACTAATATTGCTTGTACTAGACCCATATCTAGTTGAAGACAGTCCCGTATTGCCACCAATTGCAGCGATTTGCGTTTTTAAAGAGTTTGCAACATCAATTCCATCAAGAACTTGCTGTCCAGTAGCAATAGCAGGAGTGGCAAGGGAATCTCTCTCTGCCGTAGCATCCACAATACGCTGTGGTATTTTTTCTTGTGCAATAATAATATTATCTCTATCTTCAGATAAACTATCTACTATAATTCCCATATCAATTGATGTTTTTTTTATTTAATTCTAATATTCAAAATCAACGTTTAATACAACTCTTCTATCAGCATTAGTACAACTAGATCCACCATGTTTAATATTTGATGGAAATATTACTGCCCTATTTGACTTTGAGTAAACCTTTTGCCCAGTCTCAAAATGGGTATAACCATCATTATCATTAAGATAAAGAATACAAATCTTAAAATCTGGTTGTGTATTATCTTGTCTTGTTAAATCATAATGTAATGGTTTTTCTATAACCTCAGGGGTTCTTGAGGTAGAGTTATACTTTACTCTAAAAATACCTACTGGATTCAAAAATCTGATGACATCCATTGTATAATCCCAAACAAATGATTGTGGTACAAAGTCACAATATGCCATATGGCAGTATTGCGGACAACCATCATCATTATGCACAGATGAACCCTGCCAATACCAAGGAATATCCTGACTTAAGATCAAATTTTGTAGATTATCAAATACTTCTCTTGGAAGAAAATCATCCTTAACTTCAATTTGCATTTTTTGTACTTTTATCTCCGCGTGCATCATAATCATATCCAGAGATTGAGAATTGCTTATCATCTCCTGGGTATTCTGCAGGAGTTTGTCCCTCATATTCCACAACCAATGGTTCTCCATCGATTCTGGCAGCATGTACTACAAAATAACAATCAATATTAGATGCTGTACCAGATCTCACTTTAATTCTAGATCCCCACTCAAGACCATCAACAATCAAATCCTGAGATGATCCAATTTGAGTCAAAGATACAGTAATAGAATCATAATCAACTAATCCATTCCAGTATTCTGGGAGTTGGATATAGTTTGAATTTGTCAATCTACCACGATAAAAAACACCTGCTTCTGGACCCTCTAGACAAATATGTCTCAATCTATGGTTTTCTTTGTTGGGATGTTTAATATCAAATCCCTTCCAAGATTGAACGTTAATCTGTCCGTTAAAAGTTGGTGCTGTGATTGTTCCTGTCGCGGTAACATTAGTGGCTTTGACATCAAGATCTGCCTGAAGATTACCAACCTTGACATTATAATGTACCCAAGGAATACATGCATCTGCAGGATAATCAGTGTCACCCGTATTTGGTTTTAGAATATAATCATACTTTGATGAAAAAGGTCCAGATACCCCTTCATCTTTACAAGTGCTTTTATTACTAAAATCTGGTTCAAATTCTGCCATTAAATGTACCTCTTCGTGTCATAGTGATATCCAGATACTGAATACTCATCATTATTGCCAGGATAATCTGCTGGAGTTGATCCTTCATATTCTGGAATCAATCTCTCCCCATCTTTACGTTCACCAAAAATATGATAATGGCAACTGATTGGTTTAATGGAGTGCAAATAAACTTTATTATCTTCTATCTTTTGAATAATAATGTCTTGATGAGTTCCGACTGGTGTAATTGATACTGTAATAGATTCTGGATCAACAAGTTCTCCCCAGTACTCTGGAAGATCAATTACATTCTTATTTTTGAGTTTACCTCTTATGTATACATCATTAGATGGTCCTTCAGGACAAGTGTGTCTAAGTCTCCATCCTTCTTTGGTTGGGTGAGGTATATCAAAGTTCTTCTTAGCAGACAGAATATGTCCACCACAACGAGACATGACCTCACCCTGAGCGGTGATATTACCACCAGCATTTATATTTGCATTGGTATCAACAATTCCAAGAAATGCTGCTGGACCATCAACTGCTAAGGAATATGGATTGTTAATTCCAGTACAGAGAGCACCAGGGATGATTGGGGGAACTAACATGTCCGAGTTTTCACAAGGACCAATCATTACTGTTGCAGTTAAAAATGGGGGAATAGCACCAAAAATAGATGGTCCCTCCATAAAAGAACCACCTCTAATTTGAAGTGGACCTTTACCCAAAACAAGACTGGGATCCCCCTCACCAACGTATAATGTTTTTTTGACTTCTAAATCAGGTACTTTCATTATTAAAATCCTCCAGTTCTTTGCTGCCGTTCAAATTTAGATGTTCCCTTAGATGGTAAAAGTGTTGTAGCAGAATCTGCACAATCAATAAGTCCCCCAAAAAAGTTTAACGCACTGTTACCAACAACTTCACATGTTCCAGATGATAAAAATTTGGCAACAGCATCTCCATTAATTTCAATATTCTTGGATCGAATTGATATCTTTTCATTCGATTCGATGTTGATGTGTCCACTTTTATTATTGGGTCCAGATGCTTTTAAATCAATATTTCTGGCCTCCATTCGTATCCTGCCGTTTGGTGCTCTAATGATAATGTCACCTTCCTTGGCGTTTAAAACAAACGAAGTAGAATCTACAGGAATTTCCCCACAGTGGATCTGATAAGGTCCTGGACATCTATTGATTGTTCCACCACTCATCTTTCCAGAAGACATGAACATCATGTAATGTTCAGATGGTTGATTTGGATTTCCATTACGAACCAAAACACCAGCATAAGTGTGGTTCATATTGATGTGTCCAAATTTTATATGACCGAAGTCATTCCCCATATCTATGGGATTATGAATTCTTGGTTTTGCCATTTCTATTAGTATCCACTATTAGATGAGTTAGTTGATATTGGATTAGTTACTCTGTTTACAACTCTAACTAAATTTTGACCTATCCATCGGAATCGTTCATCATAATTTGAAATACTATCAGATACGCGATCCCACACTATAGGATGATCTTTATTTGTATGGGTTTGACCCATCATTTTTTTACCTTTATAAAGATGAACAGGTCCATAATATGGTTTACCATTTATATACCCTTGGTGTTCATCTGGTGTAAGTTTACCAACACAATTAATGACAGATATTACTCCACTAAACAGTGGATCATCAGGAAGATTTCCATCAGTATCATCACCAATTCTATCAACACAGAATACTGGTATCAACTTTGCATTATAACCTGTATCTGATCTAATGTAAATCTCTGGTCTTTCTACCCATCCCTTTCCAGAATTCACAATTCTAAGAGATTGCAAGACCCCGAATGGTCCAAAGGTAGGAATAACTTCTGCACCATTATTTGGTTCAATTATAACCTGATCCCCAGATGAGTAGTTTATTCCTGCATTTGCAATCCTAATATTGCAAAGGTATAAAATAACTGGATAACTACCAATATCTAAGGTTGGGAATGCATTTACGTTTGTAGATCCATCAGGACCAGTTCCAGGTATTGTTGTTGTTCCTCTCAATCTGGCAAGTCTATCATCAAGATCTTCACCTATTCCCAGATCATTGATACCTCCACCACCTCCAGGATATGCTCCTGGGGTAATTATAACTCCACCTTCAGATACAACACGATCTTCTGGGCGGAGCACAGTATCACCATCACCCGCATTTATTTGATCATCTGGTGTGCCTGGTGGATATTTTTCCCACTTACCATCTTCTTTTTTAACAACTGTCCAATCTTTAGGTGCCCAAACTCTACCATCTCCACCCAAATCACCATCTGGTCTTGGTATAAACCCAGCTCCAGAATCATTGATTACAACTTCAACTACCTTATATGTTGGTTGACCAGTGGCAGAATCCACACCACCGTCTGGTTCCATAATTGCTGTGGCACTCACGCCAGCACCTTTACCACAATTGTCACTGATATCTACAGACGGTGCTTTTGTATAACCAAGTCCACTTGCGATAAGATCAACCCCAAGTATATCTCCAGCAGCACTGACAATTACATTACCAGTCGCACCACTACCATCGGCACCCCAGAATGTTACTGATGGTGCTCCACAAAATACTGGTCCAACATTACAACCATTAGCAGAATTTACAGCACTATCAATCAAATCACCAAAATCAAGATTGATAAGGTTGTCAATATCTACTAAATTTGTAGCATTTGCATAAAATGATTGGGCACTATTGAGTATGGAATCTAAATCTAAGGTGATTGGTGGTTTTCCGCCATCAAAAATACTCCATTCTTTTGTATCTGGACATTCCTGATCTTCTTCACAGACAAAAAATCCAAGAAGAGCACCTAAAAAGTTTAAGATACCACCAGCAAGGTCAAATGCACTACCAAGCAGAGCGGATAATGAACCAAGAATACCATCGATTGCATCACCAAGAGCACCAAGAAGATTTCCAAGTAAACTTCCAAGAAAATTTTCAACTGCACATGCAGGAACGTTAATATAACGATCCAACATTTCAGTTAAGAAGTTACCTATAATTGATCCAAGATTACCAATGATTCTATTGAATAAGCATACAATCAGTTCAATTGCAGCATCTTGTCCTTCTTTTACTTTATCTCTATCTGGCGGATTTACAACTTCTATTGCCGCTTTTACTGCATTATTAATTTGCTCTTCTACAAATTTTCTTACTTCTTTAAATATCCACTTTATTCCTTTAGCAATAAATTCTTGCGCTTTTGATATCTTTTCATCTATCCACTTTTGCTTATCAGCGATCCAATTTTGAGCAGCCTGTTCCCATACTTGTAATTGTGCCGTGGCATCTTCTACGCCCTTAATAAGTTCTTTCATCTCTTGCGAGATGGAATTCAGAGGAACCTTTTCACAATCCTGAGGGGATTGCAATCCAAATGGATTAGTCCCATCATTGAACATTGACAAATCAGACAATGATGCCCAATTAACCGCAAATATTCCCTCTATAGGATTACCATTGTCCAATGGTACACCATAACTAGGAATAGAATCTTGATCGATAAATCCACTATAAGGAGCAAATCCATTATTAGTTGGTTGCCTCTTTTGTAAAATCAATTCATCATTATTTCCAATAATCATGAAAAAACGAAGACCTTCCTTTTTTGCTGGATTTTCAAACCATCCACAAATTCTAGTTCCCTGAGTTACTCCAATAGAAAGACCTGTTTTCTTATGACCAGAACCAACAGTTGGGGGTATATGAATTTCTGGTAATTGGTCATCTGGCAATATAGTTTTATCTGCAGGATGTAAACCCTGGATTCTAACCTTTACCCTAAATCCCCAGTTTTTCTTTTCCCCTGGACTTGTAATTTGTTCTTCATCCCTAGGCCAAACCTCTCTAGGAGCAACAATACCTTCCCAGTAATTACTAGGGCAAGATTGCTCTACGAGAGGATTATAATATTCGACCGTTAAAGGGATTGCCATCTATCAATCTTCGTAAATTCTACACTCAGATGCATCGGGGTGGGTATCACAATACAATTCAAGAGGAGTGGGATCGTGATGATCACCTGCTTCAATTTCATCCTTGTGCTTCTCTGCGTATGCTTGCAGATCTGATAATTCTTGTTCGGTATGTCTACGCGCTTGAGGAGAAGTCTGAGGGTTATCCAGAATCTCCTTATCTTTTTGAATGTGTGCTTCGATGTTTTCCATTTGATTCAATGGTATTATTTGTTATTTATGATGGTATTCAGCGGAAGTTTCCTCCTCTAATGTCAGTCCCTCTTCGATCTATTCCTTGACGCCTTTCGGTTGGAGTAAGATCTCTAGGTGTACGATCAACGACTGTTGAGTCTTGAGTTGGTGTTGCATTAGAGGTTTTTCCATTCAATTGCGACGAATCGGTTGATGCATTTGAGAATAATCCTCCATTATTAGTAGAAGATGATCCTTGAGCTGCTGGAGTTTTGTTTGAAGTTCTTCCATGCGAATCCCTCACAAGACGCATTTTAGTCAATGTAGTCTTTGGTGTCAAGTGCGTACAAATATCTGAGATAAGATAAACCCCACTCAATTCTTTATCAATTGATGTCTCTTCCTTAGCACTTTGTTCTGGGAAATCGCAATGAACAGTTTGACCTGCTCTTAATGTATAGTCACCTGCAACCACAACTGTCACTTGAAGAGTGAATAATTTATTATAGGTCATTTGAGATTGTGCTATAACATCCTCCAATTTTAAATTTTGTTCTCTTCCCTTCTCTATTTGCTCTGTTACTGATCCAGACTGCATACCACCTATATCATCATTCCTCATTACTCTTTTTGATACTAATGCGCCACCAATAGCGAATCCATCAAAATCAACAGCTAAAGATGGAATCTCCTTTCCACCATGAGTTTTTTGCTCACTTGAAGTAACTTGTTGAGTGGTAGAAAATATCTGTGTGTATGTATTATTGGTCTCCAATTTGACCCCATATGCACCCGACTTAAGATTCTTCTCCACATTTATAGAATTGTCACCATCATATGAAATGATCTTTCCATTATATCCATTTGGCAATTCTGTACTACTATTATAGATGTATGATTTATATGGCGCTTCTTCAAATAGTGCATCTATAGATCTAAAGTTAAACCCATCATAAGTTTCATATATGAAGTATCCAGCAGTATTCTCTGATGTTGCTGGAACACCTTTTGTCGCAATCTCTGCTAAAAGCGTAAATGGTTTTTTACCTTGTCCAATAAAATTGTATGTGTTAGAAGTCCCATCAAGAATTATACTTTTTTTAGTCTTAAGAATATCATTCAAAATTGCTGATGCAGAATCACTAATTTTTCCATCATATCTTCTATAAACCTCACATGCCATTAAATCATTTGCAATAAATTCTCTCGATACCAAATCTAATGTGTAAAGTGTGGTCTCAGCAGAAGAAACTATATTTCTAACTTCACTAATATAAAGTGCATTATCACCCTCAAACTTCATTCTATTTTTATCTCTATCCTCTATCGTCAAGTGAACTTTTTCAGATCCACTCAACTTCAGTGCATATATTGCAGCTTTTGCAGAGTCCGATCCACTACTATCACTTCCACTATCTTGAATAACAATGTTAAATCTAATAGTATTGTCAAGTATGGACTCAAAATAATCACAAATAACAACGCCTGCAGATAAATCTCTAGTCTCATTGACTTTATTAGAGAATACCTCTAATTTTAAAATATTTCCAGACTCTGTACTTTGTAATGGTGATGCCATATCTCTATTTTTATTAACTATTTAATCAAGCAGGTCTTATTGTAGCCAGTTGTTTATTAACTCCAGCATTAAGAGGATTCGTTCTAACTGAAGTTGATCCTGGTTGTCGAACAATTCTTGTTCTTTCAACTACTGCTACCGTTGTTCCGTTTTGCTCATAAGGAGCTCTTGACGAAACCTCTTGAGCTGGAGTCGAAGGTGAAGATGCTGTTCTTGCTGACGTGGGTTTGGCACCATATGTATTTACCCAATTTACTGGATTAACATAAGTACTAAATTGTCCATTTGCAGCAGGAGCACTTGTAGATACCTCCCAATGCAGGTGAGGTCCAGTAGAAGCACCAGTGCTACCTGTCTCTCCAAGCTTCTCACCTGCTTTAAATTTTGTCCCAACACGCATTCCTGGTGGTCTGAGCATATGACCATAGAAATGGTATGCACCATGAACACTATCCTTCCAAACAATCCAATATCCATATCCTGCACCGTGGCTTCGGTCACCAGCATATCTCGGAGGATTTGTATTAACATGAGTAACTTCTCCATCCAAATATGCATATAAAGGAGTTCCTGCTGCAGCACCAATATCAACTCCATTATGTACTCTCATTCCACCAAATACTGGGTGCCATTGGACAACTCCAAAACCACGACCACCAAATGATGCACCAGATCCTTTAGCATATGGTGTATATGTTGCACCTGCTACTGACATCAAACTATTCACTCCCGCCTGCGTTCTTCCTGGAGCAGCTGGAGCAAGTGGAGTTCCTGGTGGTTGACCTGGTTGACCTGGTTGACCTGGTTGTCCAGAAGCAGGTCTAGTTCCACTGATCCCTTGAAGAGTATTTAAAGCACTTTTAGATTTACTTGTTACTCCCTGAACAAAACTCTTCTCAACCTGTCTGGTCAATTCTCTAAGTCTGCTTTGCTCATCCATAGGAGTACTAATGACAGCACCACCTTCTGCTAACTTTTGCAAAAGAGTTCTCATCATAAACATTGGAGCTGGCATTGCAGCATCAAAGAAGTATACCAAACTCTTTGCAATATCTCTTATTGCCCTCATGTCTGGTTTTTTACCACCAAGAAGGTCGATACCCATCGACATAATCTTAGAGATAATAGAACTATTACCACCTCTAAGATCTTTAACAGCCTTTCTAATCCTCTTTAAAGTATCATCGGCATTAGGAGCACCCTGCTGCTGATTAGAATTAGAACCACCAGAAAATAAATTACCAATCCATTGGAATATATTTCCTCGCTTTGGTTTTGCTGCTCTACCCGCCCCAGTCTTCTTTTTAATATGGTCATCACTCGAACTAAACGATACTTTTTGTTGAGACGCCTTTCTGATTTTATCCCTTAAAGATTGTATTTCAAGTCTTTGATCTTCTGCCTCTTCTGCACCAACAGTTCCACCTTTTGCTTTTCTCTCTAGATCACCAGCAGCATCACTATCTTCCTTGCCAGCAATAACATTATACAAACTGACACCAATCTGATCACCAATAACACCACCAATCAGTCCACCAAGAGTAGCACCTGCAGCTCCTGCTAACAGATTACCAACAATTGGTATAACAGATCCAGCAAGTCCACCAACAACTCCACCTAACCATGTTCCAAGTGCCTGACCAACACCAGCACCAACAGCACCTGCTGCTGCTTTTCCAAGTGGTTCTTTAAAAACAAATGCTCTAATTCCAAAATCAATCAGAGGACCAACAATTGGAATCTTACCAGCAATCTTACCAGCGGTCTTACCAGCAACCTTAGTAACACCCTTTTGTACCATCCCAGCAAGTGGGTCTGCTGCTCCTCTGGGAACTTTTCCCGCAATTCTATCTAATCTTCTGGTATTTTGACGACCAAATCTTTCAGTAAATCTTCTATCACCAAATCTTTGGCGATATCTTTGTTGCACTCTTGTTCCTACTCTTCTACCAGATCTATCAAATCCAACCCTTTGACGACCCCTGAATGGACTATCTCTACCAAGATCATTGGCAGTTGCCGCACCAAGCATTGCGGCAATCATTGCCAAATTCATAAAATTAGTGAAGGTAGATTGAAACTCATTGAATTTCTTTTTACCATCTTCACCAAATAAATTCTCTATACCACTCTCTATTTTGTCAACTACAGTGTAACCAAAATCAATAAAAGTAACTAATTTATCTACAAGACCTGATACAAAATCACCAATAAAAGAAGCAACTGGTTTTATCCACTCAATAAACTGCATCATTTGAGGGATAAAATCAACTAGTTTGATAGCTAACCATCCAACAAAAAGAGTCCCAAGGAAGTTCTTTAATCTATCAAATAACGATATTTTAGGAAGAGGAAGAGAGAATCCAAATCCATTCTTCTTTTCTCTTGGTTTTTCTCCCTCATCTTCTCTCTTCTTTCTCTTCTCATTCTCCTTCCTCCTCCTATCAAGTCTAATCTTTTGTAGATTTATCTTGACACTCTTTTTTACAATCTTCTCAATTTTTACAGTAGTTTCTTTAATTACTAAAACATCTTCTTTTACCTGATCAGTTACTCCTGACGCTTTATCTTCTTCTTCATCATCATTAACAAGATTAACAATTCCAAGAACACCTTTTTTATTTGAACTGGGAATAATTTTTGCTGTAGGTAAAGCAATTTTCGTAGGAACTGCAAAATGCATCAGTCCATCATCAGAAGATGGTAATAACTTTTTGGGATCTACTGCCATTTTATGTTACCCCCGTTATACCGTAAATTGCCATCATGTCCATTCTTGAACTAGTCTGAATAAATGCATCAAAAGCAATATCATGACCTCTAGTTCCAGATGGTTGAGAACCAGTTCCAAGCAATTTTTGCTCTTGAGAGGTAGATAACTTCATTACATTGACTGATTGTTCTGGTGGAGGTGGTGCTTGTAATGGTCTCATAGATCCCCTAGCAACAGTTGCTGGAGTTGGTTTTATTGCTTTATTTTCACCATCATTTCCACCAGGAGTTGGCATTATTCCCGTAAATGGCATTGAATTAGAAGAACTTGGTTTTACCGATTTTTGTTCTTCAGCAGAAACTACTTGTTCTTCAGTTGTTTCTGAATCAGTCTTTAAAGACCCACCTCCAAATGTGCCAGAAGGATTTGATTTTGGAACTATGCTGTTTGATACGGAAGCACCGCTTCTGCTAGCAGTTGAAGTGGAAGAACCAGAGGAACTTGGTGCTGGCATTCTAGTAGCACGAATTGTCGCCATAGCAACCTGCCTATCTCTCTCTTCTCTTGTAGCAGTGGAATATCTTTCTCTTGCTTCTTTTGCTGCTCTGAATACATGTGGTCTTTTTGCAGCAGGTTCAGTTGGATCTAACATGGCATACAATTCACGAAGACTTAATTTTTCAAGTCCATCATTGACGTTAATACCAATTTGTCCACCACCTTGAGCAAACTGAATATCGGAGAACTTAGAGTAGGATGGCATATTAGTACCACCACCCATCTTATTCAAATTTAGGAAGAATGGTGCTCCAAACTTATCAACTGCCTTTTTAGAGATGACAACTTCTCCAGGTTGTGCTGCGACTAACTGAGTATCTTTTCCAGCACCCCTAATTCTTCTACCAGTTGATCCGTTAATTTTACCACCACTACTATTTTGGGTTCTTCTTGAGGGTATCATTTTACCACCCTTACTATATCCAGCGAGTCTTCCTTTAGGAACAACTCCACCACCACGCATTTCTCCCAAAACTCCTACTGGATCTCCAGCAGTTCCCCCAAATCTTCTAGTGTCATCTAACTGGGTCTGTCCTTCTTTTGCATTCGGATCATTTGACTTTGATTGAGACTGCATCACCAGTCCAGTGGCAGCAGCACCTACAATTGCTGTTGCGAGAGCAGCTTTTGGATTCCTTCTAATAATACCAAGTAGTTTGGGAATACCCTTTCTTGCCATAAACATAGTCATCTTCACAATTCCACCCAAAACCGTTCTAATAAGTTTTCCGAGAGGAGTTGCAAAGATTACCCATGCACCCAGTATAGTTGGCCACCAATCACCAATAAATCTCAGTAAAGAATCAAGTTTTTTCTTATTATCTGGATTAGCAAGCCAATCCATCAATTTAATTAATGCTCTACCAATTAGAACAGTGGTAATAAAATTAATAATTCTATCCAACAAACTCATTGCTGGTGCTAAGATTTTCTTAGCGAGAGCAACAGTCTTCTTAACTCCTGCCTCTAACTTATTCTCTCTAGTATCTCTTGTGGATTTTTCTCTAGACCTTCTATCAGTTTCTAACTGCTTCCTCAATGCGGAGAATTGATTCTCCATGAGTTTGAGAATAGATTCTACACTCTTCCTAATCGCAGCAATATTCTCTTCTAAAGTTGCTTTACGTTTAGGTTTTTGTTCTGGTGCTGGAGGTAATAATTTTTGTGGTGGTTCTGTTGCACCAGTAACAAAATTCTTTGCAGATTTTAATGGACTTACGTTACCTGTCTGTAACTTCTTTTTATTAACCTTAAATCTACCAACCTTACCTTTTATTCTCTTAAATTCTTCTGCTAAGAGCATTCCCTCTTCTCTAGAGAGATTGCTATTACCTAGTACACTAGATTTAACTACTTCCCCCTTTAAAAGAGACTGATAGGTTCCATAGTCAATATCAATAGCATCTTCTAATCCAAGAATTCTTAAAATTCTCTCGTCAATGTCTTCACCAACGAGGTCATCTTCCCTGACACCCTCATAGGTTTTTTCAATAATACTAATGCCACCAGTTTTTTGTGCTGGAATACTACCCATCTCTTGAACCATGGATGGTTCATCATCACCAGCATATGGGTTATCTGGATCTACTTCTTGACCATCTTCCTCTTCAACTTTAGGTTGCTTTATCTCTGATGGTTTTGGTTCTTTTGGCGGTGGTTTTGGTTTACTCTTATCTTCTACGTAATACTTCCAAATGTATAATACGTAATTATTATATAAGTCTGCTTCTTTAGAATTCTGTGGGAATATAACGGAAGGAGATGGATAATCCTTCTCCGACTTATCCCATGCTCTTAAAAATATATCGTGTACTTTATCTGGATCTACTCCAAACTCATTTGCAATCAGATATTTGCTACGGGCAATGTATCCACCAATAGACGCCCTAAATCCATTCTTCCTTTTAAGGACTCTGGAATAAGGAATAACTTCTGATATGTAGTTTGGAATCTTTGCCATTAGCCACTAGCTCGTTGTTGATCCGCTTTTAGTTTTTCTTCTTCCAGATGCGCTTTCAACAATGCTACATAAACTTCTCGCTCCCATGGAATTAGATTTTCAACCTCAGTTAATGAGTATTTATGATACTGCAAGAGGGCAAAATTCAATTTATAATAGTTCTCTAAATCCATGTGAGAGAGTGCTATGCGAAAAAACTTGAGAGTCCCTCCAGCACGACAACACTCTCAACACCAGTGTTTGGATTCTTTACCTTAATCTCATGTGACAGTTTAGGCATAGTCTCAAAAAACTTTTCAATGAGTTTAAACTGAGACGAATTCATTTGCTCCAAAAAGTCTGTTACTTCTTTTTTGGGAACATCCTTGACTACCCAAGACTCATCTTCAGTAAAAATTTGATCAATACATGAACCAATCAAATCAAACGACTGTTCTACAGAGGTTTTAGAAGAGAAGTCAAAATTATTCTTAATGAATTGATCTAATGATGGATATTTCATTTCCATTGCAATAGATTCGTCAAGTTTAATATTCTTCTCGTGTTCGGGATTCTTGACTACCTTAATATCATCAATGTTGATAGTCACAGGAACATAAGTTTGCTCATCATCTGGACAAAGAACATTAACTTCTACATCTTCACCAACAGATTTGCCACGAATATTCAAGAACAAATATTCAATATCAAATGTAGGAAGTTCTTCAACTTTTATACCCTTTGTTTGAATACAATTCTTAATTACAGTTTTAATAGAATTTGTAATCTGCTTTGTATCTTCACTTTCTAATGCAAGAACAAGTAACTTTTCTTCTCTAACCAAGAATGGTCTATATTGAATTGTATCTCCTGTTGATGGCAATTCAAGTTCATAAGTTGGGGTTGATATAGTAGGTAATGGCATAAAAAATCCTTATAAAAAATTCATGTACTTTATTTAGACTCAATTATTGACCGTTGGTAAAAAAGTCAGTATTAAATGTTGCACCAGTAGTATTATAAGATGGTATATTTTCAGTAAACGCCTTGTAATCCGTACCAAGAGTACTTTTAAGTAAACTATCACTTATACCAAGAGCACTGTTCCAATTATTGGATTCAGCAACTCCAGATGCTCTCGAATCTGTGCTACTTGTAGTTGAGTTAGAATCTGTTGAAGATGTAACCGATGATATAAAATATCTAGAATATGTAAACGATACTGTACATCTCAATGCTTGAGATGCTTCGTATGAGACAGGAACTGTATTAATTGCTTTTGGAAATGCTTGAACAAAATTATAAACCAACACCTTAGATGTTGAATTAAATCCAGATCCAAGATCCTTCTCAAACTTAACAATTTTCATGGTGTTACATTGATAGTCAACTGGATACCTGATTCTACTAACAAAATCAGTACCAGACAATTCAGTATCTGTCTTACCATCTTCACCAACAATATACTTCATCCAATAATCAAAATATCTGATCTGCATATAATCACTATCTTGAGTGACCATAAAAGTAAAGTCTATGGTCTCATCAAACAATCTAGAATATGCATGTCTCTCAACTACACCATGGAAATCTCGATTGGTTTCTATGGTAGCAATGCTTGATCCAGGTAATGATGCCTCAACACAAGTTAATTCAAGTAACTCTCTATCCCAAGAGGGAGGACTAAATCCTGATCCTGAAGGTTTCTCTATCAGAACAGCGTACACTGAAGATAGAGAAGGATTTAAGATCCTACTCTTCAGCGTATTCATACTTACTGCTGGAGTGATCCCTAATGACATCTAAATAAAGATAAAGACCCTATATTATATGTAGACAAGTTCTATGAACGAAAGTATTAAAAGTAGATATTACCCGTCATACCCTAAAAAGTATAAAGGTAATCCCAACAATATAATATGCAGGAGTAGTTGGGAACGTAAATTTTGTCGTTGGTGTGATTTGAATGAGAGTATCTTAGAGTGGGCAAGTGAAGAATTTTGTATCCCCTACAGATCCCCAATTGATGGCAAAGTTCATAGATACTTTCCAGACTTTTTAATTAAAGTTCAAGAAAAAACAGGGTCAATTAAAACATATGTTGTTGAGGTAAAACCAAAACGCCAAACTCAACCACCAAAAGTAAAGTCTAAAGTGACAAAATCATACATCTATGAAGCAAAGACTTATGAAGTCAATAAAGCAAAGTGGCGAGCAGCGGAAGAATGGTGTAAGGATAGACGACTTGAATTTAAGATTATAACGGAGGACGAACTAGGTATCAAGTAATGTCACAGAAAACTCTTTTTGAACAGTTAAGAGAAGAAGTCGATTTAGAATCTGGAAGATCTCCATTTTTCTATAGAAGAGCTTTTAGAAGACTAACTCGCAGATACATGTCTCGTCCAGACTTGTTTATCCGTGACGAAAGAATTGATAGCAGCGAAGATAAGGATCAAAGAGACAAAAACTTACTCAGAAGATTTCCAAGACAAGGACATCTATTCATGTTTGAGTATGAATCTGATAAGGATAATGTCAGTGTATTTGATCCCTTCCCCTTAGTGTACTGTATAAAATTCAATGGTAGATCATTTGATGGTTGTAATTTGCATTACATTCACCCATTAAAGAGAGGAATTGTTGTAGAAAATTTAAAACGCGACAAACTTACATTACCTTATAATTCTATCTCTAAATATAATATAAGTCAAATAAATGGATTTTTGTTGGACATTGCAATTGATGAGTGGACTACAGCATCCAATTTACCTATAGAAGATTTTTTATCCATAAAAGATGGAAAACCTAGTCAAATCAATGTTGCAGATGTTTGGAAGAAAAACAACAGATCTTTTAGAAGAATGCTTCGTGGAGCAAGAATCTACAAAGGTTATGGCAAAAACGATGCTGATTTTAAAGGTTAACTAATATGGCTACAGCAACAAAAATAGCTCCAGCTAATAAGGGTAGTATTGGTCACGGAACTGGTGGCACCTCTGAAAGATACTTTGGTGGAGTGCAGTACGTAGAATTTAAGAATGAAACTACGAACTTCTCAACTAGTCAGTACGTTTTTCCAGTTTATGACCCAGCAACAAAAGAAACTAACTATTACATAACAGAGAAAAGTTTTAATGGTAGAAATGAATATATTGCACCAGATGCAACATATACACAAAGTGATGCTGCAGAAAATATTCCTTCAGTAAATCCAGATAATTTAATAGGAACTAGAACTGCAAGTGGAGAATGGGAGGCAAATGATAATTATGAAGGAAACTTTAGCAATACCATTAAAGCTGGATTTGCAAATAGCGAATCTACTCAAAATTCCCTAGAGTATTCTGCTACCGAAACTGTAAGAAGCGGTCTGCAACAACAAAATGAGGGAAAATTAGTCACCCCAACACAACTACAAGAGGCTCTAGGTATAGACGAACCCCAAGCAAGTGCCTTGATAGGATCACGCACAGAAGAAGCAGCAGCAGAAAATGGTGGAACTGCTCCAACAACCGAAACTCCAGAACAACCTGAGATAACTGGTCCTATTGGTGAATTAACAATCGGAGATGTGCAGGATGCTGGATTTAAATCTAAAACTGGAAAATCTGATTTAATTTATCCAGAAAGATCTAAACCAACAAATACAGATTATGTTAAATTTACTGCCTTAGAATATGCACCAGCAAGTACTTCTAGTCAGGGATTTTCATTCAATTATAGTGAAAATACTCCAATTGGAGGAGTATCAGTATACTTACCAATACAAGGAACTATTGCAGATTCAAATGGTGTTGGATGGAACGAAGAAACTATTAATGCAGCACAAATAGCAGGTGCAGCAATTGCCGTCAAGACATTAAGTGGTGGAATAAACGCAGGACTTTCCGAAGTTAACAATCAATTGAGTAAAGCTGCGGGTAATTCTGAGGCAGTAAAAAACGCTATCAAAGCGGCAACTGCTGAAGCTGCTGTTGGTGCGAATATTTTGCCAAGAGTTTCAAGAGCAATATTCAACCCAAATACGGAACTTCTATTCCAAGGACCACAGTTAAGATCATTTAGCTTTACATTTAAATTAACACCAAGAAGTAAAGATGAAGCAGCAATAGTCAAAGATATTATAAAATTCTTTAAAAAGAATATGGCAGCTAAGACTACCAATGAAGAGTTGTTTTTAAAAGCACCTAATGTGTTTAAAGTGCAATACTTGAGAAAAGATGCAACTCATGATGGTATAAATTTAATAAAGGACTGTGCATTACAATCCTTTAATGTGGATTACACTCCTGACGGAAGTTACATGTCATATGAGGATGGTTCTATGTTCTCATATAGTTTACAATTGACATTCATGGAGTTACTGCCAATCTACTCCAAAGATTATGATAGTGGTGAAGGTTCTACGCACAGTATAGGATACTAATTCAATGGCAAATTACTTTTCTAACGTACCATTTATTGCTTATGTCTCCAGAGACATTGAGCAAAATTCTATTAGTGATTATACAGTAACAAAGAACCTCTTCAAAAGAGCAAAGATAAGAGAGGACATATTCCAAAGCTTGAGTTATTTCACGAAATACTCAATTAAGGGTGATGAAAGACCAGATCAAGTTGCAAAATCTGTATATAATGACTCTTCTTTAGATTGGGTTGTCTTGTTATCTAATAACATACAGAATGTATATGAAGAATGGCCAAAAACTCAAGTTGCTTTTGATAAACATTTACTGCAAAAGTATGGAACTTACGAAAATCTTTACAGCGGTGTTCATCATTATGAGACTATAAAAACATACACAACAGATGGATTTGTAATTGTTCAAGATGGAATAGAAGTAAATGAAGGATTTTATAATGCACCAGAGTATCAAGTAGAACTGGATAAAGGTCTCCTTCTTCCATCAGAAGTTCCTGGTCTTTATGCAGCAGGAACTTCGGAAGTAGACGTTGTAAAAGGAGAGGTAACAAAATTAGCAATCACGGCACCAGGAGCAGGTTATACATCGGTTGCAGAGGTAACTATTGAAGATCCTCCAACACCAAGGAAGGGTGTTCTATCCGTAGCATTAAACTTCCCACCAGATGATAGAGAAGTTGGTGCTGTTACTATTGTAGATGCTGGAACTGGATATACATTCCAACCAATCGTTACTTTTAGTGATCCACCACCAACCATCCCACCAACACTGGAAGCAGTTATTGGCATTGGTGGAAGTATTGAAAGTGTAACTATCGTAGATCCAGGTGATGGTTATACATTTACCCCAACAATTACATTCCCACCACCACCAAACATTATTGAGAGTGCTGCCTTTGTTGGCGATTCAAACTTTACTGTTGGTAGTGGATTTGAGGGTTGGTATTTGGATCCTCAAGGTAATAGAATTTATACTTGCCACGGTGCAAATACATACACACTTGGAACTATCGAATATTATGAGTTATCTTCAACACATAATATGTCAACAGGAAATTATGTGACGACACTAAACTTGAATTTTGGTGGTGTCAACTTCCAATATGCTACTGGTATTGAATTTAAACCAGACGGAACAAGAATGTATGTAAGTGGTCTTACAAATTCTGGTAATAAAGTAGCACAATATGATCTAGGAACTGCTTGGGATATTACAACTGCAACTTTAGCAGGATCGGTAAGTATGCCATCAATGGCAGGTATGAGAATTCAAGATACTGGAGAACATCTGTTTATTCTTGATACTAATGATCCAGATACGCTCAAGAAGTATCAAATGACTGTTAACTGGGATATTACCACAATGTATCCCCTACCAGTTCAAACTGCAAATATTGCAGTAATCTGTCAACCAACAGAATCATCTATCCGTGGATTCTCATTTAAAGATGACGGAACAAAGATGTACATTACAGGAACAGACAATAACTCTCTGTTTGTAATTACATTGGGAACAGCATGGGATCTTAGCGCATTGACACTACTTGGTGCTTTGAATGTTCAAACTGCTAGTGGAGACTCTGTACCACTTGATACCTTCACAAACTTCTATGAGACACTATTCTTCATTGGTGGAAGCAATAATAGAAAGATCTACACCTATGATACTGACATCACTGCAACTGCTACCGCAACTGTTGGTATCGGAACAAGAGCAGAGACTATCGTAGACATTACTATCACAAAACCAGGAACTGGTTACACAACATCTGCTCTTCCAACAGTTGGTATTCAACCACCAATTCCACATAGAACAGCAAAAGGTTATGTGACAATTACTAATGGCGCTGTAGCTTCTGTTGTAATGCAAGACAGAGGTTATAACTATAGAACACCACCAACTGCAATTGTTGAGAACCCACTCCCACCAATAACCGCAACTGCAAATGTAAAAGTAGAGAATGGTGAAGTAAAAGAACTTCAATTAACTAATGCTGGTAGAGGTTACAACGCACCTCCAGAATTAATCTTTAGCAAACCTGGACCACTCTATACACCATCAGTAGATGAAGTATACGAAAGAAATGGACAGGAGTGGAAGTATGATGGTTACAACTGGAGAAGACGTTTAAGTTATGGGACAATATATTTTGATAATGGCAAAGATGACTTTAATGAAATTGCTGGTAAACTAGCAGCAAGACCAGTAACAAATTATGAATATGAAGATAAAATTGAAGCAAACAAGAGACAAATTTATGTCTTAAAACCAGAATACCTAGGTATTCTCTTTAATGACCTTGAAGATATCATGCCATATAAAAAGGGATCCACACAATACGTGTCGGAATCCCTTAAGCAAGCTGATAATCCTAGATTATATAATTAATTTTTAAATAGATTGTAATAACTAGCGATAACAAGGAGGGTCAAGCAGACCCTCTCATATGTCCACCTCATCGGATATATTTGTCCATCCTAAGTTTGATGTAATACATTCCGATGATCCAGAGGGAGAAGAGTAATCCTTCTCCGTAACTTAGATTCATCCAAGCATCAAGTGCCTCACCCATAATCAACTCTCAGCAAGACGCTGGAAGTAGGACATGGCATCATCTTCATCATCGCTAGAGGATGATGCGGAAGAACTCAAACTATTAAGTTGATTGCTGAGTTCTTGGGGAAGTTCAGACTCTTGACTCTCAGAGCGACCACCAAAACTAGGGGTGAATGAACCACGAGTGTTCTCTTCAAACTCAACTTCCTCATCAAGATTTTGCATACGAGGAGTCCCTTTCTTACCAAGAACATAGTCAAGGCGAGTCTGGAGTTCTTCGTAAGTCTTGAACTGATCGGTTGCAGTAAGAGCATTCAGAGAATACTGCTTCTTCCAGATTGCTTCCAGAGCGTCATCATCATCCAGCAAAGGTGCAGGAGAATCAAACTCAGACTTATCGTAGTTCCAATAACCATCAACCTTACGAATCTTCAGTTTGAAGTTCGCACCTTGCCAAAAGTCAAAGGGGTTGATAGGAGTTTCGTCCTCAAATTCGGGTTGCATTGCTGCCATGATCTTATCAAAGATCTTCTTACCAAATTTGAAGAGATAGATATTACCTTCGTTCGCAGGATTGGCGGGGTCCTTAACAACATAAATGTTGCTGTAGTAGGACAGTTTGCGCTTTTGCTTACGGACGATTTCCTTGTCCTTATCATTACCACTGTTCCAAAGAGTACGGTTGTACTCGGAGACAGGATCTTTTTGACCAATCGTAGTCAAAGAGTTTTCAATGTACCAACCACCAGGACCTTGGAATCCGTGAGAGTACATTTTGACCCAAGGAAGATCCTCACCATCAGGAGCGGGAAGGAATCGAATAACAGCATACCCATTACCAGTTTTGTCCATTTCGGGTTTCCAGAGACGATCATCTCCGCCGCTGGAAGTGCTGTTCATCTTCTCAACTTCTTTAACAAGTTTTTGGGTAAGCGAACCCAGAGAAGACTGCTTTTTGAGATTTGCAAAAGACATTAGATTACCTCAGATTAGTTTGTATTCGGCTTGTGTGTACCCTTTAGGGCACTTGCGGCGAGTACGTACCTATAATAGTGCAAGTGCCCGTGGTTGTCAAGACTCTTTTTCTTCGACCTGCTCCTTCATGTGCTCGATCAATTTTTCCATGTTACTGAAAATGATATTCATGTCCACATCGGGGGACATGCCAAGCATAGCAGCAGATCGCGTAATATTCTCTTTCATCTTCTTTGCCTCTGGATCGTCGGAGAGGGAGAGGCGAGTATAAAGGACTTTTTGCTTCTCAAGCAAATTTTTTAACAAATCAACATGATCTAACTTATCAGTTTTATCCATCTGATAAAAACTAAACATGTTTTTATACAGTTTTTCTTGGAGTTCGTTAATATGAACAATTTCTGCTCTAACCACTTCCGAATCAAAAAATGTCATAATACACACTCCTTAAGAATCTTCCGATATTTGAATATATCAATATTTAGGAAAGAATCATACTTTTTTATATTTTTAGATACTTGTTCCCAAATTGGATCATCCAATTTTTTGTCAAAATTGTTCCCGAACAGGAATATCCTATTATAGATGACTAGGGTTTCTATGGAAATTTTCCCGCTCAGGAACTTTTTCAAAATTGGTGGGTGACCAGAACTACAGTCAAAAACTTGATCTAAGGTATATTCCTCAAATAGTTCATTGGTCTCTTGTTTGAAGATATAGGTCAAAGACTCATTTCTCTTCTTCCAAGAATTATATGTACTCTCACCTTCACGAATTAGTTGCCCAATCCACATGGAATTAGCGTCAGTGGAATGAACAAAATTAGACACAAAAAAGTTAACGATCTCTTGATCGTTTTTTTGTCTACTCATCTTCTCAAACCAATACCTATCTTTTCTTTTATAAAAGGATTGTAAGGAGGCACGGGTTTTGCCACAATACTTATGATAGTCGTACTTATCCTTTGTGAAGTGATTCTTCAACCCAAGATAAGTTTTATATACGTCAAAGGGAGTCATCTTAACAAAAAGGGTTTTCACAGTTTTTCCCCGCGATAAATTTTCCGACTTTTTCTGAATTAAAAAATCAATTTCGCTCTGGAGGTCCTCTTGAGGAAGTTCAACTCCATTGCATCGTACTTGATCTTCTCCTTCAGTGGTTTTGATATGAGTTTAGGAACTGACTCCAGATCAATACTATTACTCTCACAGAAGAATATAATAGCATCAATATAATTCATTTCATCATTATCCCTAACCAAAACCTCAATCTCTTGGGCAAACTTAGTGGGACAAAAGAATTTTTTTTCTAATACCTTTTCAAATTCGTCTTCGGTTTTACTGGGCATAGGTCTCCAGTTTGTAGTTAAGAAACTCTCTAATGTACTCGTGTAAAAGCCTGATGTATTTTGCTTTGTCGTACTCTTCATAAACAACACACTCTCCATTCTCACATGCCATTATGATGACAAGTTTTTTTACTGATAATCCCGTGAGTTCGTACAGCATACAACCATATGCCATACACTGAACAAAATAATGCTCAATCCACTCCCGTGGTTTTGGTTTCTTAGAAGTTTTGAAATCAATAATTGCTAACTCGCCATTAAACTCAGCAATACAGTCCACAGTGCCCGCTACTCCAAGCACTTTACTATAAAGAGAACTTTCTAGTGCGTGAATATTATTTATCTTATTTATTTCTGCCTTGGCAATTTTAAATAAGAATTCTGACAATGGTTGAACTGAGGGAAGTGGAAGGTTCTTCAGATGATGCTCTGAAAGAGTGTGCATATCTGTACCACGACTCGTTGCTTGTCGGGTAATCCTGTCCGCCTTCTCCTCACCAACTTTTTTGCGCCAGTCCGCAAAGAACTGGCGATTTTTATGACTAGTTACCGATGTAATGGAGACCAGTTTGAGAAGATCTCCATCATCAGGAACCTCATAATAACGAACACCATCTATGTTCTTCCTGTTTAATTTAGGAAGATCCAAATCAACATGAGTAAACATTAAAATCCTAATTCGTGTTTTGCAAGTAGATATTCCTTACAGAGACCCGAACGAACAATATCATCAAGACCAAACTCAATAATATCAAACGATGGCATTACTCTAAGAATTTTCATAAAGTCGATGATACCATTTCTCTCATTGGTTTTTTGCAAGTCAGACTGAGTTGCATCACCACAGAAACAAATCTTGGTATTCTCACCAGACCTTGTAATTATACTATCAAGTTCATGAAAGTTCAAGTTTTGGAATTCATCTACGATAATAATTGCCTTATCTAAAGTTGTTCCTCTAAGGAAAGATGTTGACCAGAAACTAATTGTTCCTTGAGTCTTCAGATTCCCATACAACATCTCAAAGTCAGCATCAGTTGCCATTTGGAACATGTATTTTACCATGTTCTTGTATGGGATCTGATAGATATCTGCCTTGTCTTCGTGGGTTCCAGGAAGGAATCCAATTTCTCTAGTAGCAACAAGGGATCTTACAATGTAAATTTTTTCATAAGGGGAGTGTTCATCAAGAACATCTCTAAGTGCATTGTAAAGTGTGATAAAAGTTTTACCAGTTCCTGATGCTCCATATGCAACAAGATTCTTATCATCGTCAAACGAACTAAAGAGGTTTGCTTGATTGTCTGTAAGCGGCTCAATATCAAGTAAAAATTCGGAGTTGATTGGTTTCTTCCTCTTCATTTGCTTTGCCGTCATACCGACACCGATTGGTTGCAAATCGGACCTTCTCTTTCTTGCCATAGGGTTTATGTTTAGGTAAGGTTTGTATCATTTAAAACGTGGTGCCACAAATATTTTGCGGCACCAATAGCAGTCCCTCCGTCATGTGCTGTCGGATCAATGTAAAAATTAATTTGAGGGAATGCTTTGGCATACTCATAATTATTGACACAGTTTAAAAAATATCCACCAGAGAGCACTACATTTTTCGTCTCAACTTTGTCCAACAGCGATTGTATAAGACGAATGGTGTGCTTTCTAGTTTCATCCTGTGCCTTTTTAGATAAGTTTGCTACAACGTCAAAGTTTAGTTCACATTGGCGATACCTTTGAGGATCTAACTCTGGATCATTATAGCAGTGCCTATAACTATTTAATATAGTTTGATTATCTGTTACCCAAGTATCAGTTCCCTCATCATACACGAACCACTCAGAAGAATCAACTTTAGTTGAATCACCATAAGGAGATATGCCCATCAGTTTACCAGCACTGGACACTCCAGTGATGTGGATAAGACTATTAAAAATCCAACCACAACTTGCTGTTGTAGATAGTACATGCTTGTCATCAACCAAGATTGGCTTTGACTTCATTTTAAAACAAGCATCTCCAGGAGTATATACCTTTTTAATCGTGTCAATTGTATTACCATCAAAGTAATACATCGATTCAGATTCTCTTAGAGTAACGTAATCATTGAAGCATACACCACCACCATCCAGGACAAGAGCAGCAGCGTTATTAAATCCAGAAGAATAAAATCCACTACAAGCATGATACAAGTGATGTTCCCAATGATAATGAGAGTCACCAAATGTTATACCATACATTGATAAATTCTTTTTAACATCCCAAATGACATCACAGTCTGGATACTCATAGTCATAATGAACATTATCTTTACCATAAGAAGCAAAGATAACATGATCAACGTGGGATGTATATTTTAAGATGTCCATGAGACATCTCATCATACTACCTCTAGTCCATTCCTCTTCTTTATGACCATTATAACGATCATCTTCCATGTAATATAACATCTCACCATCTTCTAAAAGAGCGATAGAAGGGTGGTGAGAGATATTAACACCAAGAACAAACATAATCAGAGTTTTTTGACTGTAGATCCAGGTGCTTTAGATGCTTTATCAAGAACTTCATTCCATTCTGGACGTTGTTTGATCAGTCTAGTTTGCCAATCGCTAACTTCGACTCCAAGACCAGGAGAATTCTCAGGAGTAAAATATCTTTCCCATTCTGGGTTATCAATTTTCCACTGGTCCCAATCGTGAATGCTCATCTTCACTTCTTTGGTTTCACCAGTCTCCTTATGCCTAACGGGATATGTTGCCATTACTTCCACTCCAATGCTTCTGAGATAATAGGGAACTGCTCAATGAAGATGGCACGAATGTCTTCAGCGAGTTCCATGTGTTCCTTCTGTGTGCCATTTGCAGTACGCAAATCAAGGTAATGTGCCCATGAACGAACATTACCACTCATGTAAAGTCTGGTTTGCGTTGCCTGCGGGAGAACAAAACGAGCACATTCCTTTGCCACACCCTTATCAAGCAGTTCATTATAAACTTCAAGACTTTGCTTGAAATGATTCTCAATCATCGCCTCCATGTATGCTTTGTCCCGTGGATTGATATCATCAATAGAGTTCTGACGATTTTTAGTATCCTGGCGGCGCAGATCAGGAATAGGAATTTCAAACTGAAGTTCCTTGCTATCAGCATAGCGTTGTGAAAACTGTTGATATGTGAACGAACGGTGCCGAAGCACTTGAGTTGCCACCGCAAGAGAAGTATTCAATTCCACCGTCATGAATGCGTGCTCAAAGATGCTCCAGTGACGATGCTTAATGCAATACTTTAGAAGTCCAGCAAAACTATCGTTGTCCTGGTTCTTTGGGTTTGAAACACGGGCACAGTATGCAATCTGCTTCTCCGCATCAGGGGTTACACTGACAAGTTTCGCGCTCATTTAATTCTCCAAATAATCTTTAAAAATTTCTAGTGCATCATTCCAGTGAATGAACTTTCCTCTATGGTCTGCTGGAACAAAACATAAAGTCCACCTCCCATGAGGAGTTGGATTATTGGTGCCGTGGAGAATACCAACATTCACAAGACTCGGACGATTAGTATTTGCCTGGAACAAAAGTTCACAGTCCTCCTCATCTGCCCAAAGATTGTCATGCTTCTCTCCAGTCAGGTCGCCATAACCATCTATCTGCTTTCGGTTAACCTTATCAGACTTCCACCATTGTATCATACCTTCTTCTGGTCCCCAAGTGATGTTTATCTTGGTATGCATGGTGTACATGCCATGATCAGTATGAATAGGAATCTTAGAATGTGGTGGTGTATAAAAAACTTCTTTTAAATATAACGTTAATCCAAGATCATTAAACCATTCTTCTACTGGATAAAATGGATAGTCATTAATATAAAAATGCTTTATCTCCTTTGGTTCATACTTGAATTGCTCTAGAGGAGACAATTTAAATGGGAGATTTAAATACCTATGATACCAATTAGTCGCAGTAACCATCGTCGTCATCAAAAACTTCGTCGTAATCAGTTATACCCACAGAAGATTCTTCTGGGTACATGTAACTGTCAGTGTCAGAAAAGATTTCAGATTCAAGTTCATCGACCAAGACCTTTAAACTTCTAATCAATACTTTTAATTTATCTCTATCCATATTGATCTCAAACACTAACTAATTATAATACAAAAAAAGGGGGTTATCAACCCCCCATGGTTCTTACCAGTAACCGTCTGATAGTATTCTCCTGCAAATACGTTTACATGTTGGTTGATCGTCCTTGCATTCTATAAGACATTCATAATAATCATTGATTAAATCTAATTCGGATTCCATTTGATCAACTGTCTCTTCAAAATGTCGCCATTCGTCTAGTTGATTGTATGAGATCAGATTGTGCATGACATTACTCCATAATGGGACGTTCATAATAAAGAATTCTTTTCTTACATGGTTTTCTCCTGTTCATGTCATTATTATATGTGATCCCAAAGAGAATGTAAATCCGTATTTCTACCTACAAAAAGAGGGGGTATT
>Ga0255772_10000202_pt1 | contig 57907 bp, 52 predicted proteins | sample 071ome_34_FD_179970 | JGI IMG/M metagenome (GOLD analysis project Ga0255772, IMG submission 179970) | Coastal salt marsh microbial communities from the Groves Creek Marsh, Skidaway Island, Georgia - 071411BT metaG (version 2) | ecosystem: Environmental > Aquatic > Marine > Intertidal zone >...
GTAGGGCCACTGATTAAAATAACGTTTGCACCCAAATACAATGCAGCTTCTGCTAGGGCAAATCCCATTTTTCCAGAAGAATAGTTCCCCACAAAACGAACAGGATCTATAGCCTCATAGGTTGGCCCTGCGGTTATTAAAACCGTTTGGTCAGCTAAAGGAGCTTGAGCAGTTAAATAGTCTTCTAGCAATAAAACTAGATCTTCGGGTTCCAACATTCTGCCTTTTCCAGAAAGTCCACTCGCTAAAGACCCTTCTCCTACCGGAAAAACAACAGTGCCCTGAGCCTCTAATTGGGTAAGGTTTTTTTGTTGCGCCGGATGTGCATACATGTCTAAATCCATAGCAGGTGCAACAAAAACCGGACATTTAGCAGAAAGATAGGTGGCTAAAAGAAGATTGTTACAAACAGCATGCGCCATGCTGCTTAGGGTATTGGCGGTAGCGGGTGCAATAAGAAAAAGGTCGGCCCATAGCCCCAATGCCACGTGATCATTCCATAGCGGATTATCTGCATCTGTGGTCGTAAAAGACGATAAAACAGGGTAGTTAGAAAGCGTTGAGAGAGTGAGTGGTGTTACAAACTCTTTGGCAGAGGGGGTCATCACCACACGCACCTCAGCTCCCTTTTTTCGTAGGGCTCGAACTAAAATAGGCGTTTTATAAGCGGCTATGCCTCCCGTTATTCCTAATAGGACTTTTTTTCCGCTTAATAAACTCATGCCTTATTCACTAGGTTCGTCTGTATTGCGATGGTAGATTTTGTCATTAAACCACTCCTCAACTGCAATGGCATGCGGTTTTGGAAGACGCTCATAAAACTTAGAAACTTCAATTTGCTCTTTGTTTTCAAAAATTTCTTCTAAGCTATCATTGTGCGTAGCAAATTCATCTAATTTCTCGTGCAATTCTTTTTTAATGTCTAAGTTGATTTGTACAGATCGCTTGGCAATGATGGAAATTGCCTCATAGATGTTTTCTGTTGTTTCTTCAACTTTATTGCGATCATAGGTTTTCGTGGTTTGTGTCGCTTTTGATTCTCTGTATTTTGTCATGCTAAATGGATTTAGTTCGATTGATTTTCTGTTAAAAGATTGCGCTCTTTTTGGACAACTTCCATTTTACGATCTAATTCCTCCAAAAAGAAGGTTTCAGGATAATAACGTAAAATGGCATCATATTGTTGCTGCAATTCTTCTAAACGGGATTGTTTTTTGGTTAAAACGCTGTTAATGGCAATTTCATAAGCAGCATTAAATTTTACGACCAAGGCCTCTTCTCTGAATTTGGTGCCCGGAAATGACCCCACAAAATTATCTTGAGCCTTGATGGCTGCCGCATAATCTCTAATAGTATAGTAGCCCTTGGCAATTTCAAAATCTTTTTGCTCTAATTTAGTTTGTAACTCTAAAATCATTTGATTGGCCTCTTCGGCATATTCCGAGTTTGGATAGAGATTGATGAAAATTTGCAGTTTATCTATAGCAGTTAAAGTGTCTTCCTGGTCTAAACTATATTCGGGAGAAAGATAATAGTAACACTGAGCTGCTTTAAAATAGGCCTCTTGAATACGCTGACTTTTAGGATATGATTTGATAAAATTTTCATACTGATAGGCAGCCAAAATATAGCTTTTGGTCATGAAATAAGAATCGGCGAAAAAGAAAATAATCCGTTCGGCTTGGGGTTTGCCCCTATATTTTGGCACAATTTGTTCCAACAAACGATTGGCCTTGCGATATTCTGCTTGGTTGTAGTATTCTTCTGCTGATTTATATTTCTGGGCGACATCATCGCTGTTGAGCAATTTTTGATACTCACTACAGCTAGTAGCTGTTAGCAAGGTAGCCATTCCCAAAACAGTTAGCAAAACTCTCAAATTCATCGTGCAAAACTACTAAATATCAGTCAGATTGAAAATTAATTTTCAAAAGGTAGTGTTAAAGTATGTTGAGAGCTTAGCTGTTTGCTGTCACAGCCGAAAGTTTTAGCTGTTCACCAAACTGATCAAATAGGTCTGAAGAGCCAGCAACTAAGGGTAATCGAACGCTTTTAGAGCACAAATTCAACAAAGACAATAAAGCTTTAATCCCTGTAGGATTTCCTTCAACAAATAAGAGCTCGTTCAATCTTTTTAACTCTTGATCTAAAGCTTCAGCGGCATGGGCATTTCCTGCGTCCATTAGGGCATACATTTTAGAAATATGATTGGGAAAAGCGTTGCCTAAAACAGATATACATCCTGCGCTTCCGGCTTGATAAAGTTTTAAATTTAACCCATCTTCTCCAGAAAGCACTTGCCAACGACCGCCCACACGGCGAATCAATTCAATGCCTTGTTGCAAATCGCCAGAAGCTTCTTTAATAGCCACTATATTTTCACAGGCTGAAGCAATTTTAATAAAGGTTTGTGGCAAAAGATTAACGCCGGTTCTTCCGGGCACATTATAGACAATTATGGGAAGTGGACTGGCTTCTGAAAACGCACAATAGTGTTGATAGAGGCCTTCTTGAGAGGGTTTATTATAATAGGGCGTTACGGATAATATGGCATCAAAAGGGGTTGGATCTAATTTTTTTAAGGAGCGAACTAAAGCAGCTGTATGATTTCCACCCACACCCAAAACCAAGGGCAATTGCTTGTTGTTGGCAGCAATGATGGTCTCTAAAACAGCTTGTTTTTCGTCCTCCTCAAGAGTAGCGGTCTCTGCTGTTGTGCCTAATGCAACAAGATAATCAGCTCCTTGTGCAATTACGTGTTTTACCACACCTGCAAGGGCTTCAAAATCTACAGCTCCATTTTCTTGAAAAGGAGTCACCAATGCAACACCAACACCTTTTAAATTCATGAGTCTTTATTAAATAGGGTTTTAATATATTTTGAAAACTCTTCGAAAAACAACTGTTGTTCAGTAGGCTTAAAATCAAAAACGAGGTCATTTAGTCGATGATCGGCCTGGGCAAATCCTACTCGAAACTTGGCCTTTGATTGCGCTGAAAGGAGGGCGGTAAGTTTGCTAGGTTGATCAAAATAGTTAATCAACAGATCAAAAGAAGTATTACAAAAACGGTTTTCTTTCGAAGTAAATTGGGCTGACCAAGAGAGAATCTTTTGATCCACATATTGAATTTTCAGTCCCTTAGAATCATCCATTTTCCCGGCAGCAGTGGGCACAACAATCTGAATCTTTTGCTTGGAAACCTCCAACAAAGAAGCCAGTTTGTCTATTAAAGTCTGATCAATTGCCATATCTACTCCCCACAAAACACCGATAGTTTTAATCTCGGCAACTTGCTTGATTTTTCGTTTCACTAGCCTTTTAAGTTGCTTTTTATAGTGAAAGCTTAAAAAAAAATCTTGCAAAAATCTTTTCATTGTATTGAAATCAAAATTAAAGTCTTCTGCAGGGTCTATCTAACTTTTTTAAATCTTGCATTAATTTAACACAGAATGTTGTAAATATAACAGAATTATCCCTGTATGAGGGCTATAAAGTCATTTTCAGTCAGCATTTTAACACCCAGTTGCAATGCTTTTTCTTTTTTGGCCGGGCCCATATTTTCACCGGCCACTAGAAAATCGGTTTTGGAAGAAATAGAACCAGACAAAATACCTCCTAGTGCTTCGATTTTTTCGCCCAATTCTTTACGAGAAAATTGACTGAATACACCTGAAATAACAAAGCGTTTGCCAGCCAAGAGTTGCGGAACTGATGCCGAGGTTTCTTCCAATTCAAATTGCAAACCATAGGCAGCCAAACGAGCAATTAAGTCACGTTGCTCGGGGTTTTGAAAAAAAGCCAGTAGGCTAGCCGCAATTCGATCTCCTATTTCTTCAGTCTCCATCAAAGTTTCCAAGTTGGCATTAGCCAAAACTGAAAGCGATTTAAATTTTTTAGCCAATTTTTTAGCTACTGTTTCTCCCACATATCTAATACCTAAGGCAAAAAGTACCTTTGGAAAAGGTTGCTGCTTTGAGGCTTCAACTCCCGCAATTAAATTCTGAGCTGATTTTTCGGCCATGCGCTCAAGCCCAATTAAATCTGAAGTTGTGAGCGTATATAAATCGGCACTATTGCGAATCAATCCAGCTTCAAAAAGCTGCACTACGGTTTCAGCTCCAATACCACTAATATCCATGGCTTTGCGGGAAATAAAATGCTGAATGCGTCCCACAATTTGGGGTGGACACCCTAAAGTGTTGGGACAATAGTGTTGGGCTTCTCCTGCTTCTCGCTGCAAGGCACTGCCACATTCTGGGCAATTTGTAATAAAGTTTATCTTGGCGGCAAGAACTTCTCGTTGCGCGGCCAAAACGCCAGTGATTTTGGGTATTATCTCACCCCCTTTTTCCACAAACACTTGATCCCCTATATGCAAATCCAATTTTTCTATTTGATCTGCATTGTGCAAAGAGGCTCGTTTCACCGTTGTGCCCGAAATTAGAACAGGCTCTAATTGGGCAACGGGCGTAATGGCTCCGGTACGCCCTACTTGATAGCTCACGGCTTCTAAAGTGGTGGTAACTTGTTCTGCTTGAAACTTATAGGCTATGGCCCAGCGAGGTGATTTAGCAGTGGTGCCTAGTTGATCTTGCCATTTTAATTCATTCACCTTAATAACCACCCCGTCAATTTCATAAGGGAGCTCTGTTCGCTTTTGGTCCCAATAGGATAAGAAATCAAAAATAGCCTCTTTAGAATAGCATTCTTGAGCCGATTGAGGCACTCTAAATCCCCAAGAACGTGCTTGATCTAATACTTCAAATTGGGTTTTAAAAGGCAAATCATTTCCCGCAATTGCATAGCTATAACATTCTAAACCTCGAGCTGCAACAAGACTACTGTCTTGCAATTTTAAGCTCCCGGAAGCGGTGTTACGCGGATTTTTATAGAGCGGTTCGCCTGCTACTTCCTTTTGTGCATTGAGGGCATGAAAAGCTTCCCAAGGCAAAACCACTTCTCCCCTAATTTCAAAAAAGTCAGGATAATCTCCTCTCAATTGGAGTGGCACTGTAGGCAGTGTTTTGATATTTTGGGTCACATCATCCCCTTGCACGCCATCCCCCCGAGTAGCAGCTCGGGTGAGCAATCCATTTTCATAGGTGAGGTTTATGGAGGCCCCGTCAAACTTTAGTTCGCAGGTAAAAGAAAGAGGTACCGGTCCAATTCGTTTTTTAATTCGCTCAATCCATTCCTCTATTTCTTCTAAAGAATAGGTGTTTGATAGGGAATACATCGGCAAATTGTGAACCACAGTCTCAAAATCTTTGGTAATGCCACCCCCCACTCTCTGGGTAGGAGAGTTAGGGTCAAAAAATTCGGGGTGTTGGGCTTCTAAGCTTTGTAACAAACTGAGCTTTTGATCAAATTCAAAATCACTAATTTGTGGAGCATCTAAAATATAGTAGTTGTAGTTGTGCTCGTGCAACTCTTTTCGCAAAGCGCTAATTTTTTCAAGAACTCTAGAATCACTCATAGTTTCTGCAAACGCAATAATCTCTTTTTACCAAAAATATCTTTTCTCATTGACATATCGAAAATTGAAAAAGATTTAATTAAGGTGACCATTTCATCATAATAGTTAGGGTTTATTTCAAAATAGAGACTCCCCTTGGGATTGAGAAAATCTTGTGCTTGGCGTAGAATAGCCTTGTAAAAAAACAAAGGGTCTTGAGCGGGGGCAAATAGGGCCAAATGAGGTTCGAAGGCCAAAACATTTTTGGCTAAACTGTTTTTTTCTTCTTGGCTGATATAGGGTGGATTGGAAACCATTAAATCATAGCTTGAAGGAAGAGGCGTGGATACAATATCCTGCTCCACAAAGGTCACCTTGGCCTTTAGCGTTTCTGCATTTTGGCGGGCAATGTGAAGAGCTTTAGGACTGAAGTCTAAAGCAGTAACTTCAAAATTTGGATTTTCCAAACATAAAGATAGGGCAATACACCCTGAACCTGTTCCAATATCTACTATTGTTTTGGTAGTATTGAGTGTGTTATGGTCTTCTAAAATCCAAGCAACTAATTCCTCGGTTTCAGGTCTTGGAATAAGTACCTCAGGGCCCACAAGGAGTTTAATTTTTCGAAAAAAAGCCCACCCCACAATTTGTTGAATGGGGCGTTCTTCTTTCAATTCTTCTAGGGCATTTTGCAACAGTTCAAATTGGCCTGGCTCTAATTCGTAGGTAGGGTTCAACCCCAAAAAAGTAGGCTCCCAGTCAAAAAAATGTGCTAAGAGTATTTTAAAATAATAGTCTATTTCACGAGACGCATATAAAGAGGACAATGCTGATTGAAATTTGGCTCTACAGTTTTGAAGGGTCATGGTAGGGGTTTTAACATCCAAACCGAACACGAAAAATGTCCTGTATTGCCTAGGGGCGAATCAAGATAGTCAAAACCTATCTGCTGATAGAGTTTTTGAGCCGCTTTCATGTTGGGCATGGTTTCAATATAGCATTGGTCAAAATTATTTTGGTGCGCAAATTGCAAGCAAGTCTCTATCATTTGATAGCCCCATCCCTTGCCTCTGGCTTGAGGAAGAAAATACATTTTTTGCAACTCACAAACCCCTTTAGGGGCATTAGGCAAAGGGGCAATTCCGGCACCTCCCAAAAGAGTATGGTTGTGTTCTATAACAAAATATTGTGCTCGTTTTTTTTGATAAGTCTCAAAAAGGCAGTCCAATTCGGGATCAGCATAGGCTGTCCCAATTTTGGGCACTCCCATTTCTAAAAGCACTGTCCGAAGCACCTTAGCCAATAACAGGTTGTCTGCAGGTCTAATGGGACGAATTTTCATCACAATTAATTTTGGCTAAATTTACCCATTCGAAACGGGCTCTCAAAACAAATGCAAAACGATTTCCCTTCTGGGTTTGCCTCAACACTTGATGAACAATTCATGCAGCGCTGCTTGTTTTTGGCTGCCAAGGGATTGGGAGCTACCTATCCCAATCCGCTAGTGGGTTGTGTTATTGTTCACCAAGGGAAAATCATTGGAGAAGGCTGGCATAAAAAAGCCGGAACCCCCCATGCAGAAGTTAACGCCATTGAAGCTGTTGAAGACAAAAAACTTCTCAAAACGAGTACCCTCTATGTCAATTTAGAGCCCTGTGCGCACTATGGCAAAACCCCACCTTGTGCCGATTTAATCCTTAAATATCAAATCCCTAAGGTGGTTATCGGAACACGAGACCCTCATGATCAAGTGGCTGGAAAGGGAATAGAAAAATTACAAAAAGCCGGATGCGATGTGGTGCTTAATGTCTTAGAAAAAGAAGCTGCTTTTTTAAACAGGCGCTTTTTTTGTTTTCATCAAAAAAAACGTCCTTATATTATATTAAAATGGGCACAAACAGAAGATCATTTTTTAGGTCCCAAACTCACCGCTAAAACAAATGGGTCCGTTTTTTGGATAACGGGAGCTCTAGCACAACAACGCGTGCATCAATGGCGAAGTGAAGAGCAAGCCATTATGGTGGGGGTTCAAACCGTTATTGAGGATGACCCTCAACTCACCACAAGACATTGGGAAGGCAAAAATCCGCTCCGATTTGTGCTGGATCCTAATGACAGAATCCCTTCCCAAGCTAAAATGCTTACAGATGAATTTCCTACGTATTTATTAAATAAGGAAAAGAAGGACTCGCTATCTCCCCAAAAAACAAAAAAGGTTACCAACTTTTATTCGGCAAAATCTATCTTGGAAACACTCTTTAAACTCAATATACAATCTGTTATCATTGAGGGAGGAGCCTATACCCTAAATAGTTTTTTAAAAGAAAATCTGTGGGATGAGATTAGGTTATTTCAGAGCACGACCAAATTAGAAGAAGGAATTTCAGCACCTGAAATAAATCTAATCCCTCAAAATAAAGAACAGCTGGGAGAAGACCAATTATTTGTTTATTACGCCTTATAAAAAATATATTTTTTCTTTTTTAAAGGACGTGACATTCACTCCACTTTTTTAACTATTTAGCCAACACCTTAATAATCAAACCCTAATAATTTTGTTTTAAAAAACAGCCTTCATTTTGAACAAAATTGCTTTACCCAATTTAACCCTTTTAAGACCATTTACTTAGAGGTTCAAAATCAATGCATACGTTTTTTTATAGTTAGGCTTCTGAGGTCAGTTCTTCAGCATTCTATAGATTGAATAAAAAATTTATCTATATGATATACAGTATTTTAACTAAATAAATATGGTGTTTATAGAAAACTAGAGCTTAAACACTGATAGGTATAAAACTCCCTTAAAAGTAAAAAAAGGTACTGTAAGAATAAAGTGTTTGGCTTACATTTATGACCCCACAGAATATCTAAAAAAAAAAGTTAAAATTCAACACCAAAATGATTTTTTTTTATAAAAAATTAGAGCATATTTGTTCGGTTAGAAATCTAACCCAACCATAACTATAATTTTCTAAAGCCAGAACCAAAAAATATGAATACACCCGCCCAATCCGTTTGGGATAATTGTTTAGCTTATATACGGGATAATATCCAAGAACAAGCATACAAAACATGGTTTGAACCTATTGTTCCTATGAAATTGGAAAATGAGGTTTTAAGTATTCAGGTTCCTAGCAAATTTTTCTACGAATGGTTAGAAGAGCATTATGTTAAATTGCTTAAATCAAGCCTGATGCGTGAATTGGGGAACGATGCTCGTTTGGTGTATATCATTAAAATGGAAAACACCTACGGCAATCGCACTCCTTTCACAGAAAGCATTCCCAGTAACAACCGGCCCAATGTGATGCTTCAGCAAGTAGATGCTCCCCTGAATTCTTTTAGTGGAGAATTAAAAAATCCCTTTGTCATTCCGGGTATTAAAAATCTACAGATTGAATCTCAATTGAATCCAAACTATAATTTTGATAATTTTTTAGAAGGAGATTCCAATCGTTTGGCGCGTTCTGCTGCCTTAGCGGTAGCTGTCAAACCTGGAGGAACTTCGTTTAATCCATTGCTTGTTTTTGGTGGAGTTGGTTTAGGCAAAACCCACTTGGCTCATGCCATTGGAGTTGAAATTAAAGAAAAGCATCCGGACAAAACAGTGCTCTATATCGCTGCCGAAAAATTTACACAACAGTATATTGAGTCCGTTAAGAAAAATACCCGCAATGATTTTATTCATTTCTATCAATTGTTGGATGTCTTGATTATTGATGATGTACAATTCCTTTCCGGTAAAGCAGGCACCCAAGATGTATTTTTCCACATTTTTAATCACTTGCATCAAAATGGTAAACAAGTCATTTTAACTTCTGACAAAGCTCCTGTAGATATGCAGGACATTGAGCAGCGGTTGCTATCCCGTTTTAAATGGGGACTTTCTGCCGAATTGCAAGTGCCCGATTTAGAAACACGTATTTCTATTTTGAAAAACAAACTCTATCGCGATGGGGTTACTATGGAAGATGAGATTATTGAATATGTGGCCAAAAACATAAAAACAAATGTGCGCGAATTAGAAGGAGCCATCATTTCCCTAATTGCGCAATCTTCTTTTAATAAAGCCGATGTAACCTTAGAATTAGCCAAAAGCATCGTTGAAAAATTTGTTAAAAACACCAAACGCGAAGTTTCTATTGACTACATTCAAAAGGTGGTTTCTGAATATTTCCAAATGGATGTGGCTACTTTACAATCTAAAACGCGAAGAAGACATATTGTTCAAGCCCGTCAATTAGCTATGTATTTTGCCAAAAAATTCACCAAGGCTTCTTTGGCTAGCATTGGTAATCAAATTGGAAAAAGAGACCATGCCACGGTGCTGCATGCCTGCAAAACAGTTGATAACTTAAGTTTTACCGACAAACAGTTCCGCAAATATGTGGAAGACCTCAGCCAAAAACTAACCCTCTAGTTTTTTGAAACTCAGAATACTTATGGTTTGCTTGGGGAACATTTGTCGTTCTCCCCTAGCGAAAGTCATCATGGCTCAAAAAACAGCTCACCTAAACATTGAAGTAGATTCTGCTGGCACGGCCAACTATCATGAAAATCAAGCGGCTGATTCAAGAAGCATTGCCGTTGCTAAATCGTTTGGTCTAGATTTGAGTGACCATAGGGCTAGAGCTTTTCGAAAGGAAGATTTCAAGACGTTCAGCCATATTTTTGCTATGGATCAGCAGAATTATGATTTTCTTGTTAAACAAGCACAATCTGAGGAAGAGCGCAAAAAAATTCAATTTATGCGCCCAACAGAAGAGGAAGTGCCAGACCCATATTATCATGATGAAGCTGCATTTTTAAATGTTTTTCGTATTTTAGAGCAAGCTTGTAGCGCACAACTCAAGAAATTTGAATAACACATGATTAGCTCATCCTCATTGGGCACCCTTCATTTAATTCCTACTCCCCTAGGTAAAAATGCCCCTTTAGAAGTGCTCCCTCTCACCATTAAAAAAGCGGTAGAAGAGTTGGATCACTTTATTGTAGAAAATGAAAAAAATGCACGCGCTTTTATCAAAAATTTGGCCCCTCAAAAAAACCAAGAAAGCATCACCCTCTATTTATTGAATAAATATACCAATCAACTTGAATTGGAATCCTTTCTAGATCCTGCCAAAGAGGGAATTTCTATGGGCCTCCTATCTGATGCCGGATGCCCCAGCATTGCTGATCCAGGAGCCATTATTGTGAAACATGCTCACCAACTGGGCATTCCTGTAAAACCTTTAGTTGGGCCCTCCTCTCTCCTTTTAGCGCTCATGGCCTCTGGCATGAACGGACAAAACTTTGCCTTCAATGGCTATTTACCCATTGACAAAACCCAACGCATAAGAGCCATCAAACAGTTTGAAAAAAAGACCTTAAAGGAAAAACAAGCGCAACTTTTTATTGAAACGCCCTACAGAAACACAAAACTTTTTGATGATTTTTTAAAACACCTTGCCCCACAAACCCTTTTGTGTGTGGCTTGTGATCTAACCCTTGAAACCAGTTTTATCAAAACCTACCCCATTGCGCTTTGGAAAAAAAACAAACCCGATTTACACAAAAGACCCACACTTTTTATTTTGGATCAGGACTAACGAAAAACCCTACGCTGATTGAGCCATTGGGTATATTTCTTTTTATTTCGATTGTGCTCACGCAATGTGGAAGCGAAAAGATGAAAGCCAGCTTTTTGAGGATTAACCACAAAATAGAGGTAAGGGTGTTGCTCGGCATTTAAAACCGCTTCTAGCACATGTAAATCTGGCATGGTGATAGGCCCTGGTGGCAATCCTTTATATTTATAGGTGTTATAGGGCGAATCTACTTTTAAGTCCTTTAGAAGCACGCGCTTAATCATCAGATCAAAATTCTGATACTTTTGCTTTAGGGCAAATATAACGGTAGGGTCTGCCTGCAATTTCATTCCTTTTTTTAGGCGGTTGAGATAAACCCCGGCAATTCTTGGTTGTTCTGCTTTTTGATTACTTTCTTTTTGAACAATAGCAGCCAAAGTGGAGACCTCTTGTGGACTTAGTCCAATAGCACGGGCTTTTTGGAGACGCGATTCATTCCAAAAGCTTTGATAGTTTTGCCACATTCTTTGCACAAAATCTTCTGGCTTAACATCCCAATAAAACTCATAGGTATTGGGTAAAAACAGTGCTAAAATGGTGGCTGTATTAAATCCTTTATCCCTTAAGAAATCAGCATTTTGAAAAGCGTTGAGCAAACTCAAACTATCGGCTTCAATTTGAGCTGCAATTCTTCCGGCGAGATCTTCTAGGCGCTCTTGGTTGTTGAAAGTCACTTGAACTACACTGGCTTTGGAACGCAAGGTGTTGATCATTTCATTATTGCTCATGCCCTGAGAAAGGATATATTTTCCAGACTTAATCATAGTGCTGTAACCCTTTTTTTGAGCGGCTAGTAAAAAGTTTCGAGTCGATTTTAAGGATGGGGCTAAATCTAAAAGCAAAGAATCTATCGTATCGTCTCTATCAATATAAACGGTCAGCTTGGGTTGAGCAAAAGCCGTATTATCCCATAAAAAAACACGATAAAATTGAAGGACAAAATAGACACCAATTCCTACTCCAAAAAGGGCTACTAAAAAAACAACTTTAAATCGATTCATGTAGAAAATAATTTTTGATAACACCTAACATCGTGATATTGATTTTGAAAAAAATACCAATGGCGTTTAATACCTATTGCAACAAAGTTTCTTTTTTCAAACAAACGACAACTCGCTGTATTGGAGCTAAGCACATCGGCATGGAGCATATGCAGCGCATAATGATCTCGCACGTAGTGTTCTAACAACTCTAGGGCTTGGGTGGCAACCCCTTTATTTCTGTAGTCTTCCAACACCACTACACCAACACCTGCTCTTTTGCTTTTGGGTTCAAAGTCAAATAAATCTACTAGGCCTAAAACCTTTTTTGAGACATCGGTGATGACCAATCGCTGTTGATTTTGCTCATAGATAGTTTGGTGCTGTTGCGTTATATACTGTTGCAACATATATTTGGAATAGGGACCATTATGAGTGGAATAGGGACTTAAAGCAGGGTCGTTTTCAATAGTATATAGAAGGTCTAAATCTTCTGGTTCTAACGCTCTAAGCGAAATGGTATTTGTTTTTAACATATAATAGTTCCAGAAAAAACATATTCAGCAGGGCCCAAAAGGGTAATCTTTTCATAGCCTTGATCGGTTTTGTTAAAAGCCACCTCTAGGGTTCCTCCCAAAGCATGAAGCCTAATGGGGTTTTTACCTTCTAATAAGTTCCAATGATCAGCGGCTAGAGCTCCGGCAACAGCACCGGTTCCGCAGGCAAGGGTTTCGTTCTCCACACCCCTTTCATAGGTTCTAATGGTGAGCTCTCCAGAGGGGGTGCAAGCAATAAAATTAACATTAATTCCCTCGGTTTTAAAAGGTTCACTATTGCGAATGGCTGCACCTTCTTTTACCATATCTATCTGAGCAAGCGTATCCTGCAAGGCCACATAATGTGGGGAGCCCGTGTTTAATACCAAAGCGTTTTGATGAACGGTTAGGGAAGAAACTGTTGTCATGCCAAGACGGACTTGCTGGTCTGACAAAATTTCAGCCTCATGAAGACCATCAATAGCTTCAAAGGTTGTTTGGCTGCCTATAATGCTCAAGGCTTTAGCAAAGGCTACCACACAACGTCCTCCATTGCCGCACATGGTGCTTTCTTTTCCATCGGCATTAAAATAAACCATTTTAAAATCGGCCTTTTTAGCCTGTTCAACCAAAATAAGTCCATCGGCACCAATGCCCTTATTTCTATGGCATAGTTGGGCAATTTGGGCGGTGTTTAAACCACTATATTTGCCGTCGCAATTGTCTAGCATGATAAAATCATTGCCAGCACCTTGATATTTTTGGAACGCTATTTGCATGTAGCAAAGGTACACTTTTTAATGGGCTTAAAAAGCTGTTAAAATGACGTTAAACCTATTAAAAGTGAAAGGCATATCCTTATTTTTGAAACTGAAAAATGAAAATATACTAAAATTTCAAACGCTATGAAGTCAATTGTAAAGTTATCACTAGTTGCCTGCCTTAGCGCAGCTGCAACTCTTTTTTTAAACGCTTATTTCGTTTCGTCAAAAACCCCTGCCTCACCCCCGGTTGAAATGTCTAATTTGGTTCCAACCACCTATGCCTTGAGCCATAGCTCAAGAGCGGCAGAGTTGACCGATTTTACACTAGCAGCAGAAAAAACACTCAACACGGTCGTACACATCAAAAATACGAGCACCTATAAATCAAGTAGCTCTCTATGGTCACGTCTATATCACGATAAAATATATGACGATCCTAAGAAAATTGGATCCGGATCTGGTGTCATTGTTTCGCCTGATGGCTACATTATCACCAACAACCACGTGATTGAAGACCATACCAAAATCGAAGTGACCCTTAACAATAACAAATCCTATCCTGCTACGCTGGTGGGAACAGATCCTGCTACAGACATTGCAGTAGTAAAAATTGAGGCTCCCCAATCACTTCCCTTTATTGCCTTTGGTGATTCAGACGCTGCCCGTGTGGGAGAATGGGTTTTGGCCGTGGGCAATCCCTTTAACCTCAACTCTACCGTTACAGCGGGCATTATCAGTGCCAAGTCTAGAGATTTAAATAGCAACGACAACAAAAATGAATCTTTTATTCAAACTGATGCGGCCGTTAACATGGGGAACAGCGGTGGCGCCTTGGTCAATACAAACGGTGAACTCATTGGTATCAACACCGCCATTTCTTCTTTTACAGGTGGCTTTGTAGGCTATTCATTCGCTGTGCCTAGCAATATAGCCAGAAAAGTTTTTGAAGACATTATTGAATATGGAGATGTTCAAAAAGGGTTGCTTGGTGTTAGAGGAGGTGCCTTGAACAGCAATGTGGCTGAAAATTATGAAATTAATGACACCGAAGGCTTTTATATTGCTGAAGTAGAACTGGGAATGGGAGCCGATTTAGCCGGATTACAATCAGGTGATATTATTAAGAAAGTAGACAATGTCAACATTCGAAAATTTGCAGATCTTTCAGGCTATCTCTCCACCAAACGACCCGGTCAAAAGGTGAAAGTAACCTATAAGAGAGCAGGAGAAACCATAGAAACATGGGTGACCCTTAAAAAAATAAATAGAGTGTCTTTTTTAGGTATGGAGCTTCAAGAACTCAATAAAGAGCAACGCGCTAAATTAGGCCTCGAAGAAAGTGAGGGTGGACTTTTCATTAGCAAAGCCCAAAATGCTACTCGATATTATTACGGCATAGATGAAGGCTATGCCATCTTAGAGGTGAATGATCAAAAAATTACTGAACTAGACGATGTTAAAAACATCGAAATAGAAGACCTCAACAGTATTGTGGTGCTCAACCCAGAGGGTGAAAAAGAACGAATACTGTTTAACAAAAACTGGCGCTAAAGAAAGGCCTCACTTCGGTGAGGCTTTTTTATTTCCGCCCCATAGCCATTCTAAAAACTATAGATTCTTTTTTTATTTTTGCGGTAAAAGAAGCACAGCTCTATGCGCATTGATATCATCACACTTTTTCCTGAATTGTTAGTGGGACCCTTTGAAGTTTCCATCATCAAACGAGCCTTAGAAAGTGGAAAGGCAAGTGTCCATTTTCATCATTTGAGAGACTATGCCGTTAACAAACAAAAGCAGGTAGACGATTATCCTTTTGGCGGTGGAGCCGGAATGGTTTTGCGTATTGAACCCATTGACCGTTGCATTAGTGCCCTGCAAAAAGAACGAAAGTATGACGATGTGGTCTACTTAACACCCGATGGAATACAACTTAATCAAGCACTTGCCAATCAATATTCTCTCAAAGAAAATATCATTTTATTGTGTGGACACTATAAAGGAGTAGATCAACGAGTTCGAGACCATCTCATCACACAAGAAATTTCTATTGGTGATTTTGTGCTTTCTGGAGGAGAACTGGCTGCTGCTGTTTTTTGTGATAGCATCATTAGGTTGCTTCCGGGCGTTTTGGGAGATGAATCTTCGGCTTTAAGTGATAGTTTTCAAGATGGCCTTTTAGCGCCCCCCATCTTCACAAGACCTGCCAACTACAAAGGTTGGGAAGTGCCCGAAATTTTGACCTCCGGAAATAGCCCTAAAATTGAGGAGTGGCGAGAAAACGAAGCTTTAAAAAGAACACAAACACGCCGCCCCGATTTATTATAATGCAATGAATGGAAGTCTTGCGAACAACGCTCACACGCAAGATCACAGGCCAAGCACCTACTAGCTTTTATACAGTCAGAAAAACTACCGGAGATAGGCTTCGGCATGACGCCTTTTCTGAAAATTATGATCCCATTGAATAAAATAAGTCGCAAAGTTGGTCACAAAAAAATAAATAGTAATTTTGCACCGCTTGAAAGACCAACCACTGACGAAAATCGTGTATGTTGCTTTTTTAAAAAACCTAACACAAAAACGATGGAAGCATTAATTAATTTCGTTCAAAACGAATTTATAGAGCAAAAAGAAATTCCTGCCTTTTCAACCGGAGACACACTAACTGTTTATTATGACATTAGAGAAGGTGAAAAAGTAAGAACTCAGTTTTTTAAAGGCGTAGTCATTCAAATTAAAGGAGAAGGCTTGACCAAAACCTTTACCATTAGAAAAATGTCTGGCACCGTTGGTGTGGAGCGTATTTTCCCAATCAACCTCCCTTCAATTCAAAAAATTGAAGTAAACAAAAAAGGTAAAGTTCGCCAATCTCGAATTTATTACTTCAAAAAACTAAGAGGTAAGAAAGCTCGAATAAAAGAAGTTCAAAAAGAATCTTAAAAAAATGAACCGTCATTAAAATGGCGGTTTTTTTTTATCCCAATTTTTCAATCGAAATTGTATATTTGCGCCCGAAACTAAAATATTTAAACTGATGTCAAAAATTAAAGTAGCCAATCCTGTAGTGGAGATTGATGGGGATGAAATGACCCGGATCATTTGGAAATTCATTAAAGAACAACTCATTCTCCCCTATCTAGATCTTGACATTAAGTATTATGACTTGGGTATTGAATCCCGAGATACTACAGACGATCAAATTACGGTAGATTGTGCCGAGGCTATCAAAAAATATAATGTAGGTATAAAATGTGCAACCATCACGCCAGATGAAGAGCGAGTGACCGAGTTTAACCTAAAGCGCATGTATAAATCACCTAACGGAACGATCCGAAACATTGTGGGTGGAACCGTTTTTAGAGAGCCTATCATCATGAAAAATGTCCCACGCTATGTGCCAGGATGGACCACGCCTATCTGTATTGGCCGTCACGCGTTTGGGGACCAATATAGAGCTACAGATACTGTCATTCCGGGCAAAGGAACCCTCACCATGACCTTTACCCCAGAAGATGGTTCTCCGGCCCAAACATGGGAAGTTTATAAATATCAGGAGAGTGGAGTAGCTATGAGTATGTACAACATTGATTCTTCCATTTATGGGTTTGCCAGATCGTGCATGAATCAAGCGCTCACAAAAGGATGGCCCCTCTATTTATCGACCAAAAACACCATAATGAAAGCCTATGATGGACGTTTTAAAGACATTTTTGAAGAAGTTTATCAAAATGAATTTAAAGCAGCTTTCGATAAGGCCGGTATATTTTATGAACACCGTTTGATTGACGATATGGTGGCTGCCGCCATGAAATGGAACGGTGGTTTTGTTTGGGCGTGTAAAAACTATGATGGAGATGTGCAATCGGATACCGTAGCGCAAGGTTTTGGATCATTGGGCTTAATGACCTCTACCCTTGTAACCCCCGATGGCAAAACCATGGAAGCAGAAGCTGCCCATGGAACCGTTACAAGACACTATCGCCAGCACCAACAAGGAAAAGAAACTTCTACCAACCCTATCGCATCCATTTTTGCTTGGACAAGAGGTTTGGCGCACCGAGGTAAATTAGACCAAAATCAAGAGCTTATTGATTTTTGTGAAACCCTAGAACAAGTTTGCGTAGAAACAGTCGAGAGTGGCAAAATGACTAAAGATCTAGCTTTGCTTATCCACAAAGAAAACTTAACTGCAGAACACTATTTAACAACCCAAGAGTTTTTAGCTGCACTCAAAGAAAATTTAGATCAAAAAAGAAGTTAAAACCAATTTCTTTTTTTCAAATTAAAACCCTTCTAAAGCATTTTAGAGGGGTTTATTTTTTTTTATCTTTACTCAAAAACAATGGATTTTATACGATATACCGAACAAGATTCAAACCATAATGATTTAGAAAAAAAATCAATTGGAGCTCTTTTAGCTGCAATGCATGAAGAAGATCAAAATGCAGTTGCGGCAGTGGGAAAAGTTCTTAAACCCCTTGAATCTCTTCTCAATGCAATTGTCGATAAAATGAAACAAGGCGGACGATTGTTTTATATTGGTGCAGGAACAAGTGGTCGTTTGGGGGTTTTAGATGCCTCTGAATGTCCTCCTACCTTTGGCACAGATCCATCACAAGTTGTAGGGCTAATAGCAGGTGGAGACAAAGCACTCAGATCTTCTATTGAAGATGCTGAAGACGATCCGAATCAAGCTTGGAAAGACCTTCAAGAACACCACGTTTCAAGTCAAGATGTGGTCATTGGCATTGCCGCCTCCGGAACGACTCCTTATGTGGTGGCTGGCATTCACGACTGCAACAGCAATCAAATCACAACAGGTTGCATCACCTGTAATCCAGACAGCCCATTGGCCTTGGCAGCCCAGTTTCCTATTGAAGTTAATGTGGGCCCTGAATTCTTAACAGGTAGCTCGCGTCTCAAGGCCGGTACTGCACAAAAACTAATTTTAAACATGATCAGCACCATTTCAATGATTCAATTGGGACATGTGAAAGGAAATAAAATGGTAGATATGCAGTTGGCCAATACAAAATTAAAAGATCGTGGAAAGAGAATCTTAATGGACACACTTCAAGTGGATGAAGCCCAAGCTGCTGAACTCTTGCAAAAACACAAAAGCATCCGCAACGCTATAAATGCCTTTAGCAATGGATAAACCTTTATTAATCAAAGGTTTAAAGCGAGTCTTTTTGGCCATACTCTTTGGTTTTATAGCCCCTGTTATTGTGATGCAAGCTTTTAAAAATGAAAATCATCCCTTTTTTATACCTGTTTTTATAGTGGGGCTATTGGGCATGTTGGGTTCCTTGTTTTATGGTTTTAAAGGCATCAATAATATGGTTACGGCTCTTTTGGGAAAACCTAAGAAAGCAAAAGAATAAATTGGAATTGGATGCCTAAAGAAAGCAACCTATCTTTGCAGCCAATTTAAAGTGCATGATCAACATTCAATTTCCTGACGGAACACAAAAAACTTTTGAAAAGGGCATCACTCCTTTGGGAATTGCCCAATCCATTAGCGAAGGACTGGCGCGCAACGTGCTTTCGGCAAACTTCAATCAACAGCTTGTAGAACCCACTACACCTTTAGAAGAAGATGGTAAAATTACCCTCTACACTTGGAATGACAAAGAAGGAAAAACCGCTTTTTGGCACTCGTCAGCCCACGTTTTGGCTCAAGCCCTTTTGGCCCTCTATCCCAATGCCAAATTGACCATTGGTCCTGCCATAGAAAATGGGTTTTATTATGATGTTGACTTTGGTGCCGAGACCATTACAGAAAAAGATTTGGTTGCAGTTGAAAAAAAATTCTTAGAATTTGCCCGGCAAAAATATGAGTTTAAGATGCGCCAAAGCTCCAAAGAAGATGCCCTAAACTATTACAAAGAAAGAAAAAACCCCTACAAGGTTGAATTGATTGAAAACCTAGAAGACGGCACCATCACTTTTTGCGATCATGCTGATTTTACAGACCTTTGTAGAGGAGGACATATTCCCCACACCGGTTTTATAAAAGCCGTTAAGCTGCTTAATGTTGCCGGTGCCTATTGGCGGGGAGACGAAACAAAACCACAACTCACAAGAGTTTATGGCATCTCTTTTCCCAAACAAAAAGAACTCACCGAATATTTAGAACTCGTGGCTTTAGCCAAGCAACGAGACCACCGAAAATTGGGAAAAGAATTAGAATTATTTACCTTTTCTCAAAAGGTGGGGCAAGGATTGCCACTCTGGCTACCCAAAGGAACCGCACTGAGAGAAAGATTGGAACAATTTCTCCGAAAAGCACAACAAAAAGCAGGTTATGAGCAGGTAATTTCTCCTCATATTGGAAACAAAGAACTCTACATTACCTCAGGTCATTATGAAAAATATGGCGCCGATAGTTTTCAACCCATCAACACCCCTGCTGAAGGTGAAGAATTTCTTTTAAAACCAATGAATTGCCCGCATCACTGCGAAATATATAAAACCAAACCGTGGAGTTATAAAGAATTACCTAAGCGGTATGCCGAGTTTGGAACGGTTTATCGTTATGAGCAAAGTGGAGAATTGCATGGATTGACCCGTGTTAGAGGCTTTACGCAAGACGACGCCCATATTTTTTGTACACCCGATCAACTGGATGAAGAATTTAAAAAAGTAATTGACTTGGTGCTCTATGTTTTTGGTTCTTTGGGCTTTGAAAACTTTACCGCTCAAGTTTCGCTAAGAGACCCCGAAAAACCCGAAAAATATATTGGCTCCCAAGAAAATTGGGAAAAAGCAGAACAAGCCATTCTCAATGCAGCAGAAGAAAAAGGACTAGACTATGTGGTGGAAACTGGCGAAGCTGCTTTTTATGGACCCAAACTCGATTTTATGGTGAAAGATGCCCTAGGAAGGCAGTGGCAATTGGGTACCATTCAGGTAGATTATAACCTACCCGAACGATTTGATCTAACCTATAAAGGCAGTGATAATGAGCTCCATAGACCCGTTATGATTCACCGAGCACCCTTCGGAAGTATGGAACGCTTTGTTGCCATCCTTTTAGAACACACAGGAGGAAATTTTCCTCTTTGGCTCATGCCCAAGCAAGTTAGCTTACTGTGTGTCAGTGAAAAATATAAAAATTACGCCCTAAAAGTTTTAAATTTCTTGGAAAATCACGAAATTCGCGCCCTCCTAGATGATCGTAATGAAACAATAGGGAAAAAGATCAGGGAAGCTGAAATGGACAAGATTCCATATATGATCATTTTAGGAGAAAAAGAAGAAGCGAATCAAACGCTTTCCCTTAGAAAACACCAAGAAGGTGATTTAGGTGTTTTTAAATTGGAAGCGTTAGTAGAATTGTTGCAAACCGAAATTGGAGCAAGTCTAAAACCATTTAAAGGATAATTTAAAACAGAGTAGTCATAGCAATACGCAGAAGAAGAACGAACAGACCCGGTAGGGTCATCAAACAAGATCCCCACAAAATCAATGAGAAAATTACAGCTCATGAGGTTCGGCTGGTAGGTGACAATGTAGAAGTTGGTGTTTATCCACTTACCAAAGCCATTTCCATTGCGGATGATTTAGGGTTAGACTTGGTTGAAATATCACCAAATGCGTCTCCTCCTGTTTGCAAAATTCTGGAATATAAAAAGTTTTTATACGAACAGAAAAAAAGAGAAAAAGTTCTCAAAGCCAAAACCACTAAAGTTGTGGTGAAAGAAATTCGCTTTGGGCCCAACACAGATGAACACGATTATGAATTTAAAAAGAAACACGCCGAAAAATTTCTACTAGAGGGGGCCAAATTAAAAGCCTTTGTCTTTTTTAAAGGGCGCTCTATTGTGTTTAAGGAAAAAGGACAAATATTGCTGCTTAGACTAGCCCAAGATTTGGAAGAAATTGGTCGTGTGGAACAAATGCCAACCCTAGAAGGAAAAAAAATGATCATGTTCCTCTCACCAAAAAAAACAAAGAAATAAATATACTCAGGACTCATGCCAAAAATGAAAACGAAATCCAGTGCTAAGAAAAGGTTTAAACTCACTGGCAGTGGAAAAATCAAGAGAAAACACGCTTTCAAAAGCCACATTCTCACTAAAAAATCGAAGAAAAGAAAATTGCGCCTAACACACTCCGGTTTGGTGCATGAAAGTGATGCCAAAAACATCAAAGAACAATTGCGTTTGCAATAAGGGAGTATAAGATCAATTTAGTATTCACCAGAAGTCAGGCTTAAAGTGTTTTAATACCGCCTCCTTCAAAAAAACAACAATATGCCAAGATCAGTAAATTCAGTTGCCTCAAGAGCCCGAAGAAAGAAAATTTTAAAACAAGCCAAAGGTTATTTTGGTCGTAGAAAAAATGTATGGACAGTGGCTAAAAATGCCGTTGATAAAGCCATGCTTTATGCCTACAGAGACCGCAAAACCAAAAAACGAAACTTTAGAAGTTTGTGGATTATGCGTATCAATGCAGGCGCAAGATTGCATGGCATGTCCTACAGCCAATTTATGGGCAAGGTAAAAGCCAACGATATTGCACTTAATAGAAAAGTGCTGGCCGATTTGGCCATGAATCATCCGGAAGCCTTCAAGGCGGTGGTTGACCAAGTCAAATAAATTTGAAACCTACTTTCGAGTAGGTTTTTTTTTGCTATGAAAGAAAAGATTACACTCTACCACAATCCGAGGTGCCGAAAATCTAGAGAAGCTCTAGCCTATCTAGAAGAAAAGAATATTTCTCCTGAGATTATTCTCTATTTCAAAGAACCGTTTACTGAAAAGACCCTAAAGGCGTTGCTCAGCAAATTAGAGTTAGCGCCCAAAGCATTGGTTCGAACAGAAGAAACACTTTGGAAAACTACCTATAAAAATGAAACCTTAGACGATGGTGCCTTGCTAAAAATATTGGTGACCCATCCAAACTTAATCCAAAGACCCATTGTAGCCACCGCTCAAAAGGCCGTTCTCGCAAGGCCTCTTGAAAATCTTATTTCTTTTTTACAAAACCATTAAACCTTTTCTCTCCAAAACTATCAAAGGGGGAATTAAAATCGTTCATGAAAAAATATATCATCATCTTTTTGTGCTTTGTTTTTCTAGTTGAAAATCTTCACGCACAAAGACCTCAAGGAGGACCAGGGAATTTTGCAAAAATCACACTTTCAGGAAAAGTAGTAGATGTAGAAACGCAAGAGCCTTTGGAATATACCTCAATTACGCTGGTAAGCAAGCGTTTTCCCGATCGCATACAGGGAGGCATCACCAATGCTAAAGGACAATTTAACATAGAAATTATGCCGGGTCAATATACCATTACCATAGAATATATTGGCTTTAAGAAAATAACTCTAGAAGATCAAACCCTTAGAGAAAATAAAGATTTGGGCACTATCGAGCTAGACATTAACGCTGAGGACTTAGACGAAGTGGAACTTGTAGGAGAACGTACGGAGGTAGAAATTCGTCTCGATAAAAGAATCTATAATGTGGGGAAAGATATCACGGTTCGTGGTGGTTCTGTGGCCGATGTGTTAGATAATGTTCCCTCCGTGTCTGTGGATGTTGAAGGAAATATTGCCCTTCGTGGCAACGAGAATGTTCGGATTTTAATCAATGGAAAACCTTCCGGTTTGGTGGGCCTTTCCGGACCCCAAGGATTGCGTTCATTACCAGCTGAATCGATCGAAAAAGTGGAAGTGATCACGTCTCCTTCGGCTCGCTATGAAGCCTCCGGTACGGCAGGAATACTCAATATTATTCTTAAAAAAGAAGAGCTAGAGGGCTTTAATGGTTCCTTCATTGCCAATGGTGGATTGCCAACAACCTATGGTGGAAATGCCACCTTAAATTACAGAACAAAAAAGCTTAATATTTTTAGTACCACATCACTACGCAATTCAGAATCTAGAGGGGGTGGAATTTTTGAGAGTGAAAACTTTGATCCAGTCCGTTTTGTGAATGAAGATAGAGAGTATCAACGTTTCCGAAAAAGTGTATTTTTTAATCTAGGTACTGAATATTTTTTCGATGATCAAACCTCATTAACAGTTAGCGGTTTCCTTCGAAAAAGCAACAATGAAAGTAACAATACCACTGAAATTGAAAACCTTAATGCATCAGGTCTTGTTATTGACCTATTTGGTCGTTATCAATTTGAAGAAGAAGTAGACAATTCGAGACAATTTACGGCCAACTTTAGCAAAAAATTTGACGACAAAGGCCACGAACTCATCATCGAATTTCAAACGGAAGTCAGTGGTGAGGATGAAAGTGATCTTGCTGAAAACACAAGAACTTTTAACCAAGAATCTGAAACCCTAGAAGATCAGAAAAGAACCCTCCTACAAATGGATTATGTATGGCCGGTCAATGATAATACCCAGTTTGAATTGGGCTATCGAGGGAATTTTAGCTTTCAAGAAACAGACTATAACGTGTTTGACCTATTGCAGAGTGGCAGAACAACAAATACCGAATTGACAAACTTTTTAGGGTTCACCCAAAACGTGAATGCAGCCTACACGCAGTTTGGTCAAAAAATCGATAAGTTTTCTTATCTCATGGGGCTTCGAATGGAAAAAACCCATATCGAAATTGACCAAAAAACAACCAATATTTATAAAGAAAAAGATTATACCGATTGGTTTCCAACCCTTAACTTTTCCTTTGAGTTTAGCGAAAAAGAAAACGTTACTTTAGGTTATAGCCGACGAATTAGTCGTCCGCGATCATGGTCTTTAAACCCCTTCCGTTCTTTAACTAGTTTGACCTTTTTTAGAGAAGGAAATCCCGATTTGGATCCTTCCTATTCAAACCTTTATGACTTTGGATACCTCAAAAGATGGGATAAATTCACTTTTAACGGATCCATTTATTATCAAAAAGCAACCCAAGTGATGGAACGTATTACTGAAGCTACGGGAGAGTTGGTGGTTGTGAGTGAAAATCCTCTTGTAGAGCTTCCTCAATATCGTTCAACCTCTGTCAACTTATCCGAAAATGTACGTACTGGAACTGAATTCACGCTAACCTACACACCCAAACGCCGTGTTAGAGTGAGTGGAAACTTTAATATTTTTAACTCCCAAACCATTGGTTCCTACAAAGGCGTGAGTTTAGATAGAGAAATTGTTAGTTGGTTTGCTCGATTAAACAGTAGTTTTCCAATTCCTTTTGGAATTAACACCCAATTCAACGGGTTTTATTTTGGCCCAAGGGCTAATGCGCAAACCGAATCTAAAGGGATTGTTACATTCTCTGGTGCGCTCAATAAACCATTACTCGATGATAAAGCCACACTTTCGTTCAGAGTGAGTGATATTTTCAACACTTCTAGAAGAAAAAGCACAACTGAAACCGCTGACTTTAGAAATTACACCGAATTTCAATGGAGACAGCCCTCCTATATTTTTACGTTTACCTATAGAATTAATGAAAGAAAAGCCCAACGAAGCCGTAGACGTTCACAACGATCTGGTGACTTTGATGGTGGTGGAGAAGAGGACGGTTTTGGATTCTAAAACAATTTGACGGAAATTAAAAAGGGCACCTAAATGGTGCCCTTTTTTTTTATGCTTTACTTCCCTGAAGAATCTTCTGTCTTTTTGGTTTTAAAGCGTTCCATTAAACTGCCAAACAACCAATAGGGAATGACAAAAGTGATTAAAAAAATCATGAGCCAAAACCCAATGGTGAGTATACTCAAAAAGGCTAAAAATCCTAAATATTGGTCAAATTCAAACATAGTATCAAATTCTGGCTCAAAAATACAAAAAATATAAAAAGGAAAACAGGGAGCTTCTCTAAAAATTGTAAACAAAAAATAAGTTTCTTAACTCCAGTTTCTCTGCAAACCTCTTATTTTTAAAAAAATTTTTAACCATGGAATTTCGTATTGAAAAAGACACACTTGGAGAAGTAAAAGTGCCCAAGGGGGTCTATTGGGGTGCCCAAACAGAACGCTCAAGAAACAACTTCAAAATTGGCCCGGCTGCCAGCATGCCTATAGAAATCATTGAAGGCTTTGCCTATCTAAAAAAAGCAGCGGCTTATGCTAATTGTGAATTAGGGGTTCTCTCTCAAGAAAAAAGAGATGCGATTGCCGCTGTTTGTGATGAAATTTTAGCTGGAGAACACCAAGACCAATTTCCATTGGTGATTTGGCAAACCGGATCGGGTACCCAAAGCAATATGAATGTGAATGAAGTTATTGCCAACCGAGCACACGTTTTGGCTGGAAAAAACCTTGGAGAGGGAGAAAAAACTTTAGCCCCCAATGATGATGTTAACAAGTCTCAGTCCTCCAATGATACCTTTCCTACCGGAATGCATATTGCCGTTTACCTTAAACTTGTGCAACATACCCTTCCCAAAATCAAAGTTTTAAAAGAAGCCCTCGCTGAAAAATCAAAAGCCTTCGAAAAAGTAGTTAAAATTGGAAGAACCCACTTGATGGACGCCACTCCCCTCACCCTTGGTCAAGAGTTTTCGGGCTATGTATCACAATTAGAGCATGGTCTAAAGGCGCTAGAAAACACCCTAGCTCATCTTTCTGAATTAGCCTTAGGTGGAACCGCTGTAGGAACCGGAATTAACACACCAAAAAACTACGCCACCACTGTGGCACAATATATTGCACAATTTACAGGGCAGCCCTTCATAACGGCAAAAAACAAGTTTGAGGCCCTTGCTGCTCATGATGCTATTGTAGAAACTCATGGGGCACTCAAGCAGTTGGCGGTTAGTTTAAATAAAATTGCGAATGACATTCGCCTTTTAGCTTCAGGACCTCGTTCAGGTATTGGAGAAATAATACTTCCGGCTAACGAACCCGGAAGTTCTATCATGCCAGGCAAAGTAAATCCTACTCAATGTGAAGCCCTCACCATGGTCTGTGCCCAAGTGATGGGCAATGATGTAGCCATAACCATTGGAGGCACACAAGGTCATTTTGAATTGAATGTATTCAAACCACTTTTGGCAGCCAATTGTCTTTCTTCTGCACAACTACTTGGAGATGCCGCCGAAAGCTTCACCAAACATTGTGTGGTTGGCATTGAAGCCAATCATGCTAAAATTGAAGAATTACTTTCTAACTCGCTCATGCTTGTAACAGCCCTAAACACTAAAATTGGCTATTATAAAGCAGCCGAAATTGCCAATAAAGCACACCAAGAGGGCACCACCCTGAAAGCAGCGAGTTTAGCATTGGGTTATTTGACAGAAGCAGAGTTTGATGCTTGGGTAAAACCCGAAGATATGATTGGAAATGCAGAATGACCTAAACATTATTCCCTTTGACCCCTCTTGCCATGCAACCCCTTTTAGAGTTTTAAATGAAGCGTGGCTGACACACTATTTTCAAATTGAAGACTATGACCGTGAGGTCTTAGGAAATCCTCAACAGAAAATTATTGAGCCCGGGGGCTATATTTTTATGATGACCCTAAACCAAGAGGTTATGGGCACCTTTGCTTTTTTGAAGGAGGATGAAGGTGTTTATGAATTTAATAAAATGGCCATTCGAGAAGATTTGCGTGGAATGGGCTATGGCACACAATTGCTCCAATTTGCACTCCGCTTTGCCGATCAACACCATTGGAAAAAACTCTTCCTTTTTTCAAATCGAAAACTGGAAAACTCAATTTATCTCTATCGGAAATTTGGCTTTGAAGAAGTTTCCCTAGGGAAAGCTCCCTATTCTAGGGGAAATATTAAAATGGAACTTCTATTGCACTAAAGGCTTTTTAATCTCTTGAAATTTTCTTGTATTTGATACGTTCCGGTATAATATCTTTCCCCAAACGTTTTCTTTTATTCTCTTCATAATCCGTAAAAGAACCCTCAAAAAAATAGACCTCAGAATTACCTTCAAAGGCCAAAATATGAGTGCAAATACGGTCTAGGAACCAACGGTCGTGGGAAATGACTACTGCACAGCCAGCAAAATTTTCTAGGCCTTCCTCTAAAGCACGCAGGGTGTTTACATCTAAATCATTGGTGGGTTCATCTAACAACAACACATTTCCTTCTTCCTTTAGGGTCATGGCCAGATGCAAACGATTTCGTTCACCCCCAGATAGAGTAGCCACCTTTTTATTCTGCTCGCTACCACTAAAATTAAACCGACTTAAAAAGGCTCTTGAATTGATTTGTCTACCTCCCAATACGATTAATTCTTGTTCATTGCTAAAATTTTGCCAAATTGTTTTTTCGGGATCTATATTACTGTGTGACTGGTCTACATAGGCAAGCTTAACCGTATCACCAACAGCAAAACTTCCACCATCAGGAGATTCTTGCCCCATTATCATTTTAAAAATGGTTGATTTTCCAGCTCCGTTGGGTCCAATTACACCCACTATACCGGCTTGTGGAAGGGTAAAATTTAGCGCTTCATAAAGCAATTTATCACCAAAAGCTTTAGACACTTTTTGAGCCTCTATAACCTGTGTACCCAATCGAGGTCCGTTGGGTATAAAGATTTCCAATTTTTCGTCTACTTGTTTTTGATCTTGGCTCATGAGCTTGTCATAGTTTGCCAGTCTTGCCTTTTGTTTGGTCTGTCGCCCTTTTGGAGCCATTCGCACCCATTCCAATTCCCGTTCTAAGGTTTTTTGCCGTTTAGAAGATTGCTTTTGTTCTTGGGCTAAACGCTTGGATTTTTGATCCAACCAAGAGGAATAATTGCCTTTCCAGGGAATCCCTTCTCCCCTATCCAATTCTAAAATCCAGCCAGCAACATTATCTAGAAAATAACGATCGTGGGTAACAGCAATAACCGTTCCCTGGTATTGAGCCAAGTGGTGTTCCAACCAATGAACAGACTCTGCATCTAAATGGTTAGTAGGCTCATCCAGTAAAAGAACATCGGGTTTTTGCAAAAGCAATCTACAGAGCGCAACTCTTCTGCGTTCTCCTCCAGAAAGCACCTCAATTTTTTGGTCTCCGGGCGGGGTTCGTAGGGCATCCATGGCAATCTCGAGCTGGGTGTCTAATTCCCATGCATTGGCAGCGTCAATTTCATCTTGTAGTTTTGCTTGTCGGTCCATGAGTTGCTGCATCTTATCGGCATTCTCATACACTTCTGGCAGTCCAAATTGGTCATTAATTTGGTTGTATTCCTCTAAAATGGCTACTGTTTGCGCAACCCCTTCTTTAACTACATCCAATACCGTTTTGGCATTGTCAAGCTGTGGCTCTTGTTCTAAATAGCCCACCTTATAATCGCTAGAAAAGACTACATCGCCTTGGTAGTTTTTGTCTAAACCAGCAATAATTTTTAAAAGTGTTGATTTTCCAGAGCCATTAAGCCCGAGTATTCCAATTTTTGCACCGTAAAAAAAACTTAAATAAATATTTTTTAAAATCGGTTGATTTGCTCCGGAGTAGGTTTTAGACACTCCAGACATAGAAAAAATTACTTTTTTGTCGTCTGCCATAATTTAAAGTCTTCCTCTTAGCGCATTAAAGGCCCAAGCCAAAATAAAAAATCCCAAGCCCACCACTAGCAAAATGTAGTTCCATTCTTTAAACCGAAAAAAACCAAAATAAAGCATCGCTAGACCAATGAAAAAGAGAAGTAATACACTAAATCCTAATATTTTATTTTTGTTCAACCCCATCATTTCACATATCAAAGTAGACAAATATCTAATATTTATTTTAATCTACCCGTGGAGAAATAAGTACTTTAGCATTTCAAACGTTTCTGATGGATTTAGAACAGCGAAAAAACGAGGATTTTGTAAAATTGGCCTTTTCCAAAATCCAGCATCTAGAAAGAACCGCAAAATTAGGCGGGGGGAAAGCCCGTTTAGAAAAAATGAAACAAGAGGGAAAGCTAACCGCTCGTGAACGGGTAGACTATCTACTTGACGAGCAAGCTGAACAATTTGAAATTGGTGTATTGGCAGGCACCGACTGCTATGAAGAATTCGGAGGATGTCCCGCCGGAGGTGTGGTGGTTGTGTTGGGTCAAATTGCCGGACAATGGTGCGTTGTGGTGGCCAATGACGCTAGTGTTAAGGCTGGAGCTTGGTTTCCTATCACCACTAAGAAAAACTTGCGTGCGCAAGAAATTGCTCTTGAAAATAAAATACCCATTATTTATCTAGTGGACAGTGCCGGTATTTTTTTGCCGCTTCAAAATGAACTTTTTGCCGATAAAGATTTTTTTGGACGCATTTTTAGAAATAACGCCCAAATGAGTGCCGAGGGTGTTGTACAAATAGCTGCTGTTATGGGAAGCTGTGTGGCTGGTGGTGCCTATTTACCGGTGATGTCTGACGAAGTGATTATGGTCGATCAATCTAGTAGCATTTTCTTAGCCGGAAGCTATTTGGTTAAAGCCGCCATTGGAGAAAATATAGACAACGAAACTTTGGGAGGAGCCTCCACCCATACCGAAATTAGTGGCGTGGCAGACTATAAAGCCAAAAATGATGAGGACGCCCTAGACCGCATTAAAGAACTGGTCAAAGGTTTAGGGGTTAGTCCAAAAGCAGGCTTTAATCGAATTACGCCTCAACAACCCCAAAAGCCGATAGAAGAAATTTGCGGTATACTCCCAAAAACCCGAAACGAACCCTATGACACCCACGAATTGCTCCACCATTTGGTGGATGAAAATTCGCTTAAAGAATACAAACCTGACTATGGAAAGACAATCCTAACGGCCTATGCACGCATTGATGGGTGGTCAGTTGGCATAGTGGCCAATCAACGGAAAATCATAAAAAACAAAAAAGGGCAAATGCAGTTTGGTGGTGTCATCTATAGCGATAGCGCAGATAAAGCCACTCGCTTTATTGCCAATTGTAACCAAAGAAAAATTCCCTTGGTGTTTTTGCACGATGTGACAGGATTTATGGTGGGAAGTGATGCCGAACATGGTGGTATTATTAAAGACGGAGCCAAAATGGTGAATGCCGTAGCCAATTCGGTGGTGCCCAAATTTTCTGTAGTGGTTGGAAATTCATATGGAGCAGGAAACTATGCCATGTGTGGCAAAGCATTTGACCCACGCCTAATGCTTTGTTGGCCTACGTCAAAAATTGCCGTTATGGGGGGTGAACAAGCCGGTAAGGTATTGCTACAAATTCAAAAATCTACTGCTAAGAAAAAAGGCAAAAAACTCTCACAAGAGGAAGAAGAAGCCTTATTACAAAAAATTCAAGGGCAATATGATGCGCAAACCACCCCCGTTTATGCTGCTGCACGTTTGTGGGTAGACGCTGTCATTGACCCTTGCCAAACTAGAGCTTGGATTAGTATGGGAATAGCTGTGGCAAACCACGCCCCTATTGAAAAAAAGTTTTCAATGGGACTCCTACAGGTCTAAGCGCTTTACAAAGGTAGATTTCAAGACTTTTTGTCGTTTAATTTTACCACTAAAAGTCCGCTTAAATCGATCATAAACCAAGATGGCTTTAGGACGTTCAATTTTAGTTAAATCAGGATGTGTCTTGAGAATATTTCCCAGTTTATCCAATTCAAATTCTTGATCGCTTTCTAATGCCAAAACAACCTCTTCACCCAATACTTCATGTGGCAGTGAGCCTACAAAAAAATGGGTGGGAAAACTTGAGGACAATTTCATCTCAATTTGTTCGGGCTGTAGTTTGACTCCACCTGTATTGATTACATTATCGATACGTCCTAGCAGTCGAAATTGAGTTTTGCTTAATATTTCAACGTTGTCATTTGTTACTAAATTTTGAATAGAAAGATGGGGAGCATTTATAACCATACACCCTCTATTATCTTGGGCTATGGAAAATTTAGGCAATAGCGTAAATTCCGAAATAGGATCTTCTATGCGTCTAAAAGCAATATGAGAAAGGGTTTCTGTCATGCCATAGGTTTCAAAAACATTGCCGGGTAATTCCATAAGGGCCTCTCTCAGGGGCTTTGAAATGACACCACCACCCACTATTAAAGTATCAATTTGAGCTAAACGTCCTAGCGAATTCCAGGCTTGCATGGGGGTCATGGCAGCAAAGTGATAGCGCTTTTTTAAATTGGTCATGGGACGACTACTAGGAGAAACCATATCTAATGAAAAACCTAAAAACAGGGCTCGAATTAGCATCATTTTACCGGCAATAAAATTGGCAGGCAAACAATGAAGCGCTCGGTCTCCTACTCCAACTTTAAAAAAATCTCCCGTAAGCAATGCTGAATTAATCAGGGCTTGCTTTTCAAATTTCATGCGCTTAGGCTGAGAGGTTGTGCCTGAGGTTTCTATCCATATAGTGGGAGATGGACTTAGCCAGTCCATTAAAAAATCACCCATGAATTGTTCAAATTGATCGCCTTCTTTAATAAAACTTAGCGCAACCATTTTAAGCTCTTCTCGTGAGTAATGAAACCCGTTTAGTTTAAAGCGATTGTGAATTTTCGTAAAATCTGGTGTAGTCATTTAAATTGATTTTGTGAGGTTAGTAACCCAATTTTTCCAGCCATATTTTTTGGATAGTATGAGAAGAAATAAGGGATAAAAAATCAAACCGGATAAAAGCATTTCAGCTGTTAATTCGGGTTCTGCAGTAGCTATCCACAGCGAATCGGTTTGAAAGGCTGTCCAGTTGGACGTTACCAATAGAGCTGTAAATAAATTATTGGCTGCATGAAAGCCTAAAGTGAGCTCTACCCCTTCATCCAGTAGGGTGATGAGACCTAAAAAAAAGCCCGTGCCAATATAATATACGAGGATACCAGCCCCCAACTTTTCAACTTCTGGGTTAAAAAAATGCAAGCTGCCAAAGAGCACCGACGTCAAGATCAAAGGCATCCATCTATTGTGGGTGAGGGAAGCAAAACCTTGTAACAGATAGCCCCTAAAAATAAGTTCTTCTACACTGGTTTGAATGGGAATTAACAAAAGACCAAGGAAGACCAAAAGGAAAAAAGATTGAGCATTAAAATTCCACTGATAATCTTCTGGTGAGAAATAGATATCCAATAAAACCACCAAGACAGTCAAGCCACCCCAAACCAAAAAAGAAAATGAGATGCGCTTCCAATCTATTTTTTGTCTAGAGGTAGTGATTGAGGTTAAGGATCTTTCATGCAGTTTTTTAACGACCAACCAAAGTCCCAAAAAAGAAATGACAAAGGGAAGCATCAAAAGCACCAATTGCAAGTTTTTATTTAAACCCCTGATTATTTCCATAGGGTCTTGTGTAGCTGCCAATCCGGAGGCATCCTCTAGAATGGCTAAACTCAAAGGAATTTGCCCCACAACATTAAATAAAATCACAATCAAAGAACCTAGAAGGTACATCCAAAAGGGATTTTTATATGGCTTTACTTGTTCTAAAAACATATTTTAAAAAGGTATGGGCCAAAGGCCATTTTTTTGAATTGAGAGCTTTCCTGCCGCCACTTGAAGCGGCAATTGAATATTATTCGTAAACAAAGAACCCGTGCCCAAGCCTTGGGGCCCATTTGGTTGTAAACAAAACGTCCATTGGGCAATGGCATTCAATCCAATATTACTTTCTAAGGCACTTGTAACCCACCAGTCAATATTTTGTTTTGCTGCTATGGCAATCCATTCTTCGGTTGCTTTAAAACCCCCTAATAAACTGGGCTTCAAGATAAGGAATTGCGGTTTGATCATATTGAGCAATGTTTCTTTTTTATCGGTTTTATAAACCCCAATTAATTCTTCATCTAGTGCAATAGGCACTGGCGTTTGAGCACATAATCGAGCCATATCCTCCCATTGATTTGCAGCTATTGGTTGTTCAATGGAGTGAATAGCAAAAGTGCTTAAACGGTTTAATTTTTCAAGTGCCTCATGGGCACTAAAAGCACCATTTGCATCTACTCTTAGCAATAAATCTTGTGGTGAAAATAGAGTGCGAATCCACTTTAAAAGCGCCAATTCTTCTTCAAAGTCTAGGGCTCCAATTTTAAGTTTTAGGCAACGAAATCCCTTGTCCAACAGGCTGCTGATTTGGTCTTTCATAAATTTTTTATCTCCCATCCAAACAAGTCCATTAATAGACAACGGGGCATTGCCTTGAGAAAAGGCAGAAGGATAAAGTTCCCACCATTGTGGGGCCGCTAAACTGGCTATAGCTGTTTCAAAACCCATTTTGATAGCAGGCCAAGATAGTAGGTCGGGTAATTGCTGGGTCTTAGCAAAAGTAACGGCTATTTGATTAAGTTTTGATTGAAAATTGGGTTGAGCGTCTGGGCTCAGTCCCTGAATAAGGCTACATTCACCTACACCCATTTTGTCAGCCTCTCGCAAAACAATAAACCAACTGTCTTTATGGGTTAAAACCCCTCTTGACGTGCCGCTGGGACGCTTAAATTGTAGTCGATGCTTTTTTATTGTAACCTCCATTAGCTCAAATAAAAGGTAATAAAGCTTAACACTGAAAAGGCAAAAGTAGATAGGGCTAAGGTTTTTAACTCAGGATCTAAGGTCTTTGGGTTTTTGTTTCTGGAAACCCGAAAAAAATGAAGCCCTAATGGCCCAAGGGCCAGGAAAGGCAGCCAAAAATAAGTATAGGTTTCTTTTATGAAAACAATCAAAATAAGAGTCATAGCCGCAACAAGCAGGAGGTAGTGATAGCTTTTGGCTCGAGCTGGACCTAGCCAAACCACCATGGTTGTTTTTCCTACAGTAGCATCATTTTCACGATCGCGCATATTGTTTAAATTGAGAACTCCAACAGATAAAAACCCAACAACAAGTGCCAACAAAACTACCTCTGAAGTAATGGTTTGGGTTTGCACAAAATAGGAGCCTAGAACGCTTAAAAGCCCAAAAAACAGAAACACAAAAAGATCACCAAGACCACTGTATCCATAGGCATTTTTTCCAACAGTGTAGGAAATAGCAGCCCAAACCGAGGCAAGACTTAAGAATAGGAAAACAATGAAATAGGGAATAGAAGTCAAGCCAAAAGCTAAAAAGAGGGCCACAAAAGAAACAACAAGTGCCAGCAATGAAGTTAGAAAGATGCCTCTTTTCAATTCGGTAGGGGTGAGCAAACCTGCTTGAAGTGCCCTTTGAGGGCCTACTCGATTGGCATTGTCGGTTCCTTTAACACCATCTCCATAGTCATTGGCAAAATTGGAAATGATTTGAAACAATATGGCAGTAGTAAGCATTAAATAAAACAGCACCCAAGAAAACCGAGGATGCGAAAGGCTGTATCCATTTCCAACTAAAATGCCTGATATGGAAAGAGGAAGTGTTCTGAGCCGAGCAGCCTGCAACCAAACCCGAGCTTTATTAGTCATGCTTAGGGAAACTTTGGATATTTCTTAAAATCTGGTGCTCTTTTTTCTAAAAATGCTTTTTTACCTTCTTGGGCTTCCTCCATGAGATAATACATTAAGGTAGCATCTCCGGCCAATTGCATCAAGCCGTGTTGGCCGTCTAACTCTGCATTGAGTGAACGTTTAATCATACGCAAGGCTAAAGGACTGCGTTGTTGCATAATTTGACACCATTCCATTACGGTGTCTTCCAGTTGATCTAAGGGCACTACTTTGTTAACCAAGCCCATTTCCAAGGCTTCTTGAGCGGAATATTGTTGGCATAAAAACCAAATTTCTCTAGCCTTTTTTTGCCCTACATGACGAGCTAAATAGGAAGAGCCAAAGCCCCCATCAAAGCTGCCAACCTTAGGACCTGTTTGACCAAAAATAGCATTCTCACTGGCAATGGTCAAATCGCAAACCACATGCAAAACGTGTCCGCCACCAATGGCATATCCATTCACCATAGCAATAACAGGTTTGGGTAATTCGCGAATGCGTTTATGAAGGTCTAACACATTCAAACGGGGCACCCCATCTTCCCCAACATAACCTCCAATTCCTTTCACATTTTGATCTCCACCACTACAAAAGGCTTTGTCGCCAATTCCGGTAAAAACCACTACATCGATATCATTGCGCTCTCTACAAATTTCCATAGCCTCAAGCATTTGAATATTGGTTTCAGGGCGAAAGGCATTGTAAACTTCCGGACGGTTGATGGTGATTTTTGCTACTCCTTCACAAAATTCAAAAAGGATGTCACTGTATGTGGCAATAGTTTCCCAATTTCTCATGTCGAATTTTTTGTAAAAATACTGATTTCTTCTCGGCTTTTAACTACAAATTAGAAAAGAGAACCCTTCGTTAAACACGCTTTTTAAAGCTAGAGCATCGCTTTAAAATAGTCTAACAATACCTTGTCATTTTGTTGTCTTGGCGTTTGCACTTCTAAAATTGTGGGGCGCTTGGAGGACTTCATAAATCGAGAGAACTTGCGTTTTAAACTCCACATAGAGGAGGCTTTGAGATATCTAAATCCAAAGGCTTTAGCAACATCTTTGGCCTCTCTTTGGTGAATGGTTTCAAAATAGCGATCATAGTGGGGGGTGTCTTTTTGCCCCGGTAAGATTCTAAAAATACCTCCGCCCTGGTTGTTAACTAATAAAATTTTAAAGCTAGGAGGAATGTAGTTATTCCAGAGACCGTTTATATCATAGAAAAAACTTAAGTCACCCGTAATGAATACAGTGGGAACTTTTGCCATAAGTGCAGCCCCAATAGCAGTTGCTGTACTGCCGTCTATGCCACTTGTGCCTCGATTACAGAAAAACTGCAGGTTTAGCGACCAGTCCATCAATTGCACGTAGCGAATGGCAGAACTGTTGGCAATTTGCAATTGGGTTTTGCTTTTGAGCTGTTGTGCTAAAAAATCAAAAACTTTTAAGTCGCTAAAAGGAATTTTATTGAGATAAGAACGTCCTTTTGTTTTATAGGCTGAATATAATCCTCTTACCTCCTCTTGAAAACGACTTACAGAAGGGGCCTGCCTTGGATACAGTCCATGGAGAAAATCATTTGGCGTGCTTTTAATATGCTCAGACAAACAATAGTAGGTATTGTAGGCCTTTTTCACATCTACATGCCAATGTTTTTCAGGAGCCTGTTTCCTTAAAAACTGTTTGATTTTTTTGGACACGACCATTCCTCCAAGGGTCAATAACAGTTGGGGTTTAATCGAGTTGGCTACTTGTTCTTCAGCAAGTTCAAGAGGTGCCATGAGGGTGTCAATGGATCTAATCAGGTTGGGGTGGTGACAGTTTGATGTAGTTTCAGTAAACACCACTACAGATGGATCTTCACAAAGCTGAGCCAATAAAGAGGAGGAAATAGTATCAGGTGCCATAACCCCTATTATCACCCATTTTTTGGTTGCTTGATGCCATTCTTTTGCAAGCTGGTTCAGATTCTTTATCTCCTTTTTGGGAACTACTTTTTTAGGAGGCAGGGAAAGAGGTATGGCATTTTCAGTCATGCCATAGAGGGGCTCTTCTAGGGGAATATTGATATGAACCGGGCCTTTTCTTTCCTGGGCCAAGCTCAATACACGCGCCATTTCCTTGGTGTTGTGATTTTGATTGTCCTTTTGAATTTGTGCTATTTCTTCTTGTGAAGGATTTGGCGGCAAGAGCTTTTGCATGGGATTTTGCAAAAGGGTATGGGTCGCATGACTCACATCAGGTTTCACATTGGACGCCCCTTCGAGGTGAGGTTCAAAAACACCCGTTTGTCGAATGGTTTGGCCATCACCAATATCAATGCGGTGTGGCATTCTGTCGGCAGAAAGCACAACTAAGGGAATGTCACTGTAGAAAGCTTCTGCCACAGCAGGATAAAAATTTAAGAGGGCCGAGCCAGAAGTACATACCAAAGCAACCACCTGCCCTAATTGCTGCGCCATACCTAAGGCGAAAAAGGCAGCGGCTCGCTCGTCAACAATACTATAGGTCTCAAAATATGGGTTACCTAAAAAACCATTGGTTAAAGGAGCATTTCGAGAGCCTGCGCAAATCACAATGTGTTTCACCTCAAAGTGCGCACAAAGTCTAACGGTGAGTTGCGCTATGGGAATGCTAGGATATGTTAGGGGAAGGTTCACTCCTTTCTTTTTCATTTTATGCCCTACAAAACTACAAAGTCTTCAGCAACAATTCACAAAGCAGCTTGAAGTGTTTGGGCTTTGTGTTGGGTTTCTTCCCATTCCTTTTGGGGATTGCTCTCTGAGGTAATCCCTGCTCCAACAAAAAGGGTTAAGGCTTTTTCTTGATAAGAGGCGCAGCGTAGGTTGACAAAAAGCTGAGTGCTATGGGAAGAAAATGGTCCCAAAAACCCCGTATAATATGTTCTTGCATAGCCTTCTTCTTGCTGAATAAACTGAATGGCCTTGTCTTTAGGAATTCCTCCCACTGCAGGTGTTGGGTGTAATACATCTACCACCTTGCGCAAGGACATGCTAGCTTGTTCTCCCATAAGATCTGTACACAAATGGACTAAATTTCCCGCTTCCTTCGTATAGGGTTTTGATACCTTGAGCTGAGAAACTGAAAAATAGAGACTTAAATCTTCTTTAATTTGAGTGGTGACTAGGGCTTGTTCTTTAATTTCTTTAGCGGACCATTTGTATTGACCGGTTTCGTTTTTGGGTTGTGTGGCTGCCAATGCCATGGTGTGAAATGTAGTTCCTTTTTGCGTTAACAACATTTCAGGAGAAGCCCCTAACCAGACACCTACTTTTGGATGATTCCACAAATAGACTAGAGCGTTGGGATAAAGATCTATTAGTCTTAAAAAAACCGAAGCAAAACTTCCGCCAAAAGGGATAGTAACAGGACGGGAAACAACCAGTTTTGAAACCTTTTCGTTTTTGATGACTTTTTGGGCTCGCTCCACCAAGTCAATAAAATGCAATTGATCGGCTTCGGGTTCCTCTAAATTTTGCACTCTAGAAGACGCTTGAAAACTAGGGATTAAATAGTCGGCTTTGTGCTTAGCTGGGATATAGGCTAAATATTCTTTTTTCTCAAAAGGGGCAAAAACAAACCCCGCTTCTGTTAAGTCTTTTGTCAAATGTAAAACCTTATCTTCTTGATAATACAAATGAATTTTATCGGCATTGGGTAATCGAAAAAACACAAAAGGCTTTTCCTGCTGCCACAATTCATCCAAAGCTGAGGCAATCGTTTCCAACAATTAGCTGTTTTTAGATTTTGTTAAGGTAGTTAACTTACTCAATGAAATGAGTTGACCCTCCTCATCTTCAACTCTAATTTCCCAAAGTTGAATGGTTTTTCCCCAATGCACAGGGCGAGCCGTTGCAGTCACGGTTCCTGAAGCTACACTTTTAAGATGATTGGCTGTTATTTCTATTCCTCTAACCTTAAGTTCTGCATTGCGCGACAGTAAAAATACAGCGGCACTACCCACACTCTCTGCTAAAGCAGCCGTAGCACCGCCATGAAGCAATCCATCTGGTTGATGCACTTTTGGGGTTACGGGCATTTGAGCCGTTAAAAAATCTTCTCCAATATCGGTAAATTGGATAGCCAATGTTTCCATAAGCGTATTTTTACAAATCCCATTGGCCAATTGAAGCAATTCTTTCTTTTCCATTTTTTATGCAAATAAGAAAACCTTTTGTGCTAGCACAAAAGGTTTTCGTTGTTAAACACAATTAGTTGTTATTTAACCTCTTCAAAATCTACATCTTGAACATCGTCTTCCCCCTTGGCAGCTGCTGGCTCCTCTTTTCCTTCTGGGGGAGTTGTTCCACCTGCCTCTGCTTGGGCTTTATACATTTCTTCCGAGGCGTTTTTCCAAGCCTCATTTATTTTTTCTAAAGCGCTATCTATTTGGGCTAGATCTTTGCTTTCATGTGCTTTTTTGAGCTCTTCCAAAGCCGTTTCAATGGGCTTTTTCTTATCTTCAGAAAGCTTGTCTCCAAATTCCTGAAGTTGTTTTTCCGTTTGGAAGATCATTTGATCTGCACTATTGACCTTGTCTGCCTCCTCTTTCGCTTTTTTGTCGGCATCGGCATTGGCTTCAGCTTCTTTTTTCATTTTTTCGATTTCCTCTTCAGTCAATCCTGACGAAGCTTCAATTCGAATATCTTGCGATTTATTGGTGGCTTTGTCTAAGGCACTCACTTTAATGATTCCGTTGGCGTCTATATCAAAAGTTACTTCAATTTGTGGGGTGCCTCGCTGAGCCGGTGGAATGCCGTCAAGATGGAAACGTCCAATGGTTTTGTTATCTGTAGCCATAGATCGTTCTCCTTGCAAAACGTGAATTTCTACCGAAGGTTGATTGTCTGCTGCTGTTGAAAAAACTTGTGATTTCTTGGTTGGAATGGTGGTGTTAGACTCAATTAGTTTGGTCATCACCCCTCCCATAGTTTCAATGCCAAGAGATAAAGGGGTTACGTCTAAAAGTAATACATCTTTCACGTCTCCAGAAAGAACCCCTCCTTGAATGGCAGCACCAATGGCAACAACCTCATCAGGGTTTACCCCTTTGGATGGTTTCTTTCCAAAAAACTTTTCTACTTCGGTTTGAATAATTGGAATTCGGGTTGATCCCCCTACCAAAATCACTTCGTCTACATCAGAAGTTGACAAACCAGCATCGTCTAGGGCTTTTTTTACTGGACTCATGGAGCGTTTTACTAATTCATCGGCTAATTTTTCAAAGTTAGCACGAGTCAAGGAAGTAACTAAGTGTTTAGGTCCTCCATCAGTGGCCGTAACATAAGGCAAGTTGATTTCAGTTTGGGTTGAAGAAGACAATTCTATTTTGGCTTTTTCGGCAGCTTCTTTTAATCGTTGCAAAGCCATTGGATCTTTTCTTAAATCAATTCCTTCGTCTTGAATAAATTTTTCTGCCAAGAAATCTATAATTACTTGATCAAAATCATCTCCTCCTAAATGTGTATCTCCATTGGTAGAAAGCACTTCAAACACCCCATCTCCTAATTCAAGGATTGAAATATCAAAGGTTCCTCCTCCCAAGTCATAAACGGCAATTTTCTTATCTGCTCCTCCTTTGTCTAGACCATAAGCCAAGGCAGCCGCCGTAGGCTCATTGATAATACGCTGTACTTTGAGACCGGCAATTTCACCAGCCTCTTTAGTAGCTTGACGCTGAGAATCATTAAAATAAGCGGGTACCGTTATCACAGCCTCTGAAACATCTTGTCCAAGATAATCTTCTGCTGTTTTTTTCATTTTTTGCAGGGTCATGGCAGAAAGCTCTTGGGGCGTATATAATCTTCCATCAATATCTACACGGGGTGTGTCATTATCTCCTTTTACAACTTTGTAGGCAACATTTTTGGTTTCTTTTTGAGATTCCGAAAATTTGTTCCCCATAAAGCGTTTAATGGAAGCAATGGTTTTGGTTGGATTGGTTACTGCTTGTCTCTTTGCAGGGTCTCCAACTTTTATTTCTCCGCCCTCAACAAAGGCAATTACTGAGGGGGTGGTTCTTTTTCCTTCTGAATTGGGAATTACAACAGGTTCGTTTCCCTCCATTACGGATACACACGAGTTTGTAGTTCCTAAATCAATTCCTATAATTTTACTCATAACTATTAAAATTTGGCAGAATATTGTCAAGCATCATGCCACCTTAAACCAAACTGACACCTTGGCAGCCCAGTTGTGTTTTTACCCGTTAAAAGGGCATGCGGATGACATTTTTTTAAAATTCGTGAAGTCACAATGACGAAACCTTTTATTTTTGAAAAAAACAAGCATGACAACCTCTAAAAAATATGCACGTATAACCACCAAAACGCTTTCAGAAATGAAAGAAAATGGTGAAAAAATTGCTATGCTCACGGCTTATGACTTCACCTTAGCTGGCATTGTAGATCAGGCAGGTGTAGATATCATTTTAGTAGGTGATTCTGCATCAAACGTAATGGCGGGTCATGAAACCACCTTGCCCATTACCCTAGATCAAATGATCTATCATGCCAGCAGCGTGGTTCGAGCGGTTAAAAGAGCCTTAGTGGTGGTAGACCTCCCTTTTGGAACCTATCAAGCCGATTCCAAAGAAGCTCTACGTTCGGCTATTAGAATCATGAAAGAATCGGGAGCTCATGCCGTTAAATTGGAAGGAGGCAAAGAAATAAAAGATTCCATAGCACGGATCCTCCAAGCCGGTATTCCCGTTATGGGACATTTGGGACTCACCCCGCAATCCATTTATAAATTTGGCACCTACACGGTTAGGGCTCAAAAAAAAGCAGAAGCTGAACAATTGAGGGCTGATGCTAAGATGCTCGAAACCCTTGGTTGCTTTGGAATTGTGCTTGAAAAAATCCCTGCCACATTGGCTGGACAAGTGGCTCAAGAAATAAAAGTTCCCATAATTGGCATTGGCGCTGGGGCAGAAGTAGATGGTCAGGTTTTGGTCTTGCATGATATGCTCGGCATGGATCAAACTTTTAGTCCTCGCTTTTTGCGACGCTATTTAAATCTAAATGAACAAATCACAACTGCTTTAGTCAACTATACTCAAGATGTGAAGCAAAAGCGGTTTCCTAATGCCAAAGAAAAATATTGATGGCTACACAAGCCTTATCTGTTCTCTATGAGGACAATCATCTTTTGGTGGTGAACAAACCCGCCGGTGTTCTCACCCAAGGCGATCAAACCGGTGATGAACCATTGGTTGAGCAAGGCAAGGCCTACATTAAAAAAAAATACAACAAACCGGGAGCTGTTTTTTTAGGGGTTGTGCATCGGCTAGATAGACCCACCAGCGGTGTAATTGTTTTGGCTCGCACCTCCAAGGCGTTAGCCCGGCTTAATGAGCAATTCAAACAAAGAACCGTTACTAAACAATATTGGGCCCTTGTGGGGAAAGATTTTAATCCGCCAAGCAACACCCTCACCCATTGGTTGGTGCGAAATGCTGCAAAAAATAAGTCAACGGCCTACCAAAAAGAGATGCCTTTGAGCAAAAAAGGCGTTTTACATTTTACTGTTAAGCAAGAATTAGAGCATTATTTACTACTAGAAATTGAGCTCGAAACAGGAAGGCACCATCAAATTAGAGCGCAATTTAGTGCTTTAGGTTTTCCCCTGCTGGGCGATTTAAAATATGGAGCCAAACGCAGTGCGCCCCATGGAGCAATAGGGCTTCATGCACGCTTGCTGGCCTTGAATCATCCGGTGACTCAAGAAAGAATGGTTTTTGAAGCCCCTCCCGCTAAACAGGGGATATGGAAGGCCGTTCTTTGCGATTAAATTGTTTGGCTTTTTGCTGAATAATTTCGGTAATGGGGCGATTTTCAATTTTGCTTTCCAACCAAGACAAAACATCTAGATAGAGAAAAGCCCGTCGCTCATAAGGATCATTTTCATAGACTTTCAACTCGGTGTAGAGTTCCTGGAAAGCCGCCTTTAATTCATGAGGATAAATGGTGCCCAAACGCCGCACAAAACGAATCATGGCTTTTTGAACAGCATAGAGATCATTCATTTTAATTAAAAACTTGTAGGTTTCTCGTAGTTGCGTTTCGAGGTGATAATCAAATCCGGCTTCATAGTGAGCAAAAAGACTGAGTACACGAGTAAAACACAACAAATCTTCACGCATTTTTAAGTCTTTATTGCTTATGATTTTTTCCAAATAGAAAATACATTTTTCATAATCCGATTCCCCAAAATAAAGACACGCAATTTTATAATAGAAAAGCATCACATGGTGGGGGTCAATTTGATTGTGAAAGGTGTCAATGCCTTCTATGATTTGAGGCACTATAGCTACTCCCTCATCAAAGGCTCCTTCCATAAAGCATAAATTGAGTCTATTGCTATAGTAGAATTGAAAATTTAAAGCCTTTAAATTGTCGTTTTTTGGAAACTCTTCAGAAGATGTCCTGAAATGCAATTGATTAAGAACCGATTTGAATTTAGTTGGATATTTAAGCAAGGTTAAACTCTCCATTAGATAATTGTTGCCTTTTAAATAAAAAACCGGATGCAAAGCAATCATTTGAGGATTTTCTTCAAACATTTCGACCCATTTTGCGGCATAGCGATAGGCAGCCAAAAAATCTTGGGTTAAAAAGCCATACCAAACATGTGCTTTACAATACCAAAGGTTTTCTCGAAAGCCCAGCTTTTCTAACTCAATATCGGGCATGTTTTTGTAAAAAAAGTGCGTGATTTCTTTATACTCTGCATCGTTTTTGGCATAGCCTGCTTTGATGAGCTTTTGATAGAGTTGCAAAGACAAATTAGACAATTGGGTGGTCACATTGTTTTGCTTACTCAAAAAGGCGGCTTCGGCAATGAGATGATCGGCTCTATTGCTTAAACTTCTTGTAATGTATTGTGATTCAATAATTTTTTCCAACTCAACCACGTCGTAGGCAATATATTTTTCTTCGTGCTTAAGCGCTAAATGCTTTGCTTTTTCTAAAATTTTAAGACTTTGTTTATAAAGCCCTTTTTGGTATAAAATGGTAGCAAAATCGAGCTGTTCACGGATCGAAATCCGAATGTTTTTATGGGCGGGATTCATCCGCAAGCTAATGAGTATCTGTTTGTATAAATGCGCCTTTAAATTGGAAAGTTGTTGTTTGGTAACAATGCCTTTTTCCAGTATGACTTTTTCTTGGTAATGAGGCATTTTATCCATCACATTAAAGAGGCTTAAAAATTTTGAATCTTCATTAGAACCCATACGTCCCACATAAAGCTTAAATTGCCTTTTTTCTGACTTAGTTAATGACTTAATCAGAACAAATAAATTATCTTTAGGGACATTTGTCATTGTAATAAAATAGGGATTAAAACATTGGTAATGAATTGCTTAATATCACATCATGAACAGCGAATATTGTAATTCAAAGATACAATTTTTCTCGAATCTAAACTATTCTTTAATTTAGCCTAATTGTTTTAAAACAAACTAGACAGCGGTCACTAAAATGGATTATGTAGAGATTTTTGATACCACCCTACGCGACGGCGAGCAAGTGCCCGGCTGCAAACTCGATTCCAAAACCAAGTTGGTCATTGCCGAGCAATTGGATTTACTAGGGGTTGACGTGCTAGAAGCTGGATTTCCCATTTCTAGTCCGGGCGACTTTAAAGCGGTGGAAGACATCTCTAAATTGGTTAAAAATGCAACCGTTTGTGGTCTCACTCGAGCAGTAAAAAAAGATATTGATGTGGCGGCTGAAGCACTAAAATCGGCCAAAAGAGCCCGTATTCATACAGGCATTGGCACTTCAGAAAGCCATATTAAATATAAATTCAACGCCACTCCCGAGCAAATTTTAGAGCGGGCCGTTGCGGCTGTAAAGCATGCCAAATCCTATGTAGAAGATGTTGAGTTTTATGCCGAGGATGCTGGTAGAACAGCAAATCCATTTCTCGCACAAGTGTGTGAAGCTGTTGTGAAAGCAGGGGCTACTGTTTTGAATATTCCCGATACCACAGGCTATTGCCTACCAGAAGAATATGGAGCCAAAATGAAATACCTTAAAGAAAATGTAAAAGGGATTCACAAAGCTCGCTTGTCTTGTCATTGTCATAACGATTTAGGATTGGCCACAGCAAATTCAATTGCCGGCGTACAACATGGAGCTCGACAAATAGAATGTACCATTAACGGAATTGGTGAACGAGCCGGAAACACTTCGCTAGAAGAAGTGGTGATGATTTTAAGACAGCACGCACATTTGAATTTAGACACCAGAATAAACGCTAAAATGCTACATGGCATTAGCAATTTGGTTTCAGAAAGTATGGGTATGCCTGTGCAACCTAATAAAGCTATAGTGGGTGCCAATGCCTTTGCCCACAGCTCTGGCATTCACCAAGATGGAGTCATAAAGAAAAGAGAAACCTATGAAATTATTGACCCCAAAGATGTGGGTGTCACTGAGTCTGCCATTGTGCTTACAGCCAGAAGCGGTCGTGCAGCTTTGGCTTATCGAGCCAAAAACATAGGTTTTGAATTAGACAAGCTCCAATTAGACAAAGTATACGAACAATTTTTAATTGTTGCCGATAGACAAAAAGAAGTGGGAGATGAAGATCTTCCCAAGATTATAGAATCAAGCAATATTTAACGTTTCATTGAATCTGAAGCATGAAGAAAACACTTTTTGATAAAGTTTGGGACAGCCATGTGGTGCAATCTATAGAAAATGGACCCGATGTTCTTTTTATAGATCGTCATATGGTGCATGAGGTAACGAGTCCGGTTGCCTTTTTAGGATTAAAAAATAGAGGCATAAAAGTGCGCTATCCCGAGCGAACTTTTGCCACAGCAGATCACAATACCCCTACGCTCAACCAACACTTGCCAGTTGCCGATCCTCTTTCAGCTAAACAATTGGCTGCCTTAGAAGAAAATGCGAAAGCCAATGGTATTTCCTATTGGGGATTGGGGCATGAAAAAAACGGTATTGTACATGTAGTGGGGCCCGAATATGGCATAACCCAACCCGGAGCCACTATTGTTTGTGGCGATTCACACACCTCTACGCACGGGGCGTTTGGTGCCATTGCCTTTGGCATTGGAACCTCTGAAGTAGAAATGGTTTTGGCAACCCAATGCATTATGCAGCCCAAACCCAAAAAAATGCGTATCACCATCAACGGCAAATTGAGCCACGGTGTAACCCCTAAAGATGTGGCGTTGTTTATCATCTCTCAACTCACCACCTCTGGTGCCACTGGCTATTTTGTGGAATATGCTGGAGAAGTTTTTGAGAGCTTGAGCATGGAAGGACGCATGACAGTTTGCAACCTAAGTATTGAAATGGGAGCCCGAGGGGGATTGATTGCCCCCGATCAAAAAACATTTGACTATCTAAAAGACAGAGAATTTACACCAAAGGGAGCCGAATGGACAAAAGCCATGACCTATTGGGAAACACTCTATACCGATCAAGGGGCTGAATTTGATAAAGAATATCATTTTGACGGTGCCGAAATTGAACCGATGATCACTTATGGAACCAACCCCGGTATGGGCATGGGCATTTCCAAGTCTATCCCAACGGTAGAAGAGGGGTCAAATGGTGCAGCCACTTATAAAAAATCACTTGATTATATGGGCTATGCAGAAGGCGATCAAATGCTGGGCAAACCCATTGATTTTGTCTTTTTAGGAAGTTGTACCAATGGAAGAATTGAAGACTTTAGAGCTTTTGCCTCCATTGTGAAAGGACGAAAAAAAGCTGAAAATGTGACCGCTTGGTTAGTGCCAGGCTCACACAATGTATTGAAATCAATCCAAGAAGAAGGTCTTTTAGACATTTTAGAAAGCTCCGGATTTGAATTAAGAGAACCCGGTTGTTCAGCTTGTTTAGCAATGAATGACGATAAAATTCCTGCTGGCAAATATGCTGTGAGCACCTCCAATCGAAATTTTGAAGGAAGACAAGGGCCTGGCGCTAGAACCCTATTAGCTAGCCCCATTGTTGCAGCAGCAGCAGCAGTAACAGGAAAAGTAACAGATCCACGAACCTTATTGTAATACGATGGCATACGAACCCTTTAAAATTTTAAAAAGTACTGCAGTACCATTACCCATAGAAAATGTTGATACCGATCAAATCATTCCGGCGCGCTTTTTAAAAGCCACCGAAAGAAAAGGCTTTGGCGATAATCTTTTTAGAGATTGGCGCTACCATCAAGATGGTAGTCCTAAACCTTCATTTGTTTTAAACGACACAACCTACACCGGAAAAATTTTAGTTGGTGGCAAAAACTTTGGGTCTGGATCTTCTAGAGAACATGCGGCTTGGGCCATCTATGATTATGGATTTCGCTGTGTGGTGTCCAGTTTTTTTGCCGATATTTTTAAAAACAATTGTTTAAATATTGGCGTTTTGCCCGTTCAAGTTAGTGAGGCCTTTCTCGCTGAAATTTTTGACGCTATAGAAGCCAACCCAAATACAGAATTAGAGGTAAATCTTTCAGAACAAACCTTGACTTTGTCCAGCAACGGAAAGCAAGAATCGTTTGCTATCAATGCCTACAAAAAAGACAATCTTTCCAATGGCTTTGACGATATTGACTATCTCTACAACATTCGAGAAAACATTGATCAATTTGCCGAAAACCTACCACTCTAGTTTAAATTAATTTCAAATGGCTCAACGTCTCCTCGAAATTATGGACACCACCCTAAGAGATGGGGAGCAAACCTCTGGGGTCTCCTTCTCGGCTGCTGAAAAACTCACGCTGGCCAAACTCTTGTTGGAAGAACTCCATGTAGACCGTATTGAAGTGGCCTCTGCTCGGGTATCAAAAGGAGAATTTGAAGCAGTTAAGGCCATCACCCAATGGGCCAAAGAAAAAAACTATTTAGACCGAATTGAAATTCTAACCTTTGTAGATAATGGCATTTCATTAGATTGGATGCTAGAAGCCGGAGCTACAGTACAAAATTTGCTCACCAAAGGATCCCTTAACCATTTGGAGCACCAACTCAAGCAAACCCCAAAAATGCACTTTGAGGCCGTTGGAAATGCTATCAAAAAAGCAGCTGAGCAAGGCATTAAAACCAATATCTATTTAGAAGATTGGAGTAATGGAATGCGCAACTCTCCTGACTATGTGTTGGAGTATCTCGACTTTTTAGTAGAACAAAAGGTTGAACGAGTCTTATTGCCTGATACCCTTGGTGTGCTCACTCCAAATGAGGTGAGTGGCTTTTTGACAACACTCTTGGATCGCTATCCCAACACACGATTTGATTTTCATGGACACAATGATTATGACCTCAGTGTGGCCAATGTTTTAGAAGCGGTCAAACAAAATATAAACGGCGTTCATCTAACCATTAACGGAATGGGCGAACGGGCAGGAAATGCCCCATTGGCAAGTGTGGTTGCCGTTATCAACGACTTTTTGCCAGAAGTCAAAATCAATATCAATGAAGATGCGCTTTTCAAGGTAAGTAAATTGGTAGCCACCCTCACCGGATTTCCAATTCCGGCCAATAAACCCATAGTAGGGGCTAATGTCTTTACCCAAACAGCAGGTATTCATGCCGATGGTGACCATAAGAAAAACTTGTATTTTAACAACCTATTACCGGAACGCTTTGGGCGAAAAAGAAAATATGCCTTAGGAAAAACCTCCGGGAAAGCCAATATTCAAAAAAATCTTCAAGAATTGGGCATGTCGCTGAATGAGCAAGAACTCAAGCAGGTTACCCAAAGAATTATTGAATTAGGCGACAAAAAACAAAAAGTGACAGCAGAAGATCTGCCCTTTATCATTTCAGATGTGTTGGGTAGTGTTTCTCAGCCCAAAGTAATCATAGAGTCTTATGTGCTCACCCACTCCAAAGGCCTTCGTCCCACCACCGCTGTAGCCATTAAAATTGAAGATAAAATTTATGAAGAAAATGCCTCAGGAGATGGTCAATATGATGCGTTTTGGAATGCCCTCCAAAAAATTTACAGCACCCAATCCTATGCGCTGCCAGATTTGGTAGACTATGCCGTTCGGATTCCTCCAGGAAGTAATTCAGATGCTTTATGTGAAACAAGTATCACGTGGAATAATGGAGATTCTGAATTTGTTACGCGAGGATTGGATTCTGACCAAACCGTATCGGCTATCAAAGCCACAGAAAAAATGTTAAATATTATTTCGAATTAAAGAATATGAAAAAATCGATAGCCCTATTGGCCGGAGACGGAATTGGACCGGAAGTTATAGAACAAGCCGTGAAAGTGTGTGATGCCGTTGCGCAAAAATTCAATCATGAAATTACATGGATGCCTGCCCTAACAGGAGCAGCAGCCATTGAGGCTGTAGGAGATCCCTATCCGGACGAAACCCATGAAACTTGTTTAGCAGCCGATGCTGTATTGTTTGGTGCCATTGGGCATCCGCGTTTTGATAATGATCCCTCCGCAAAAGTACGTCCTGAACAAGGCCTTCTAAAAATGCGACAAAAATTGGGTCTATTTGCCAATGTACGTCCCACTTTTACGTTCCCCTCTCTTTTGGATAAATCGCCCTTAAAAAAAGAGCGAATAGAGGGCACAGATTTGGTTTTCTTACGAGAACTCACCGGTGGAATTTATTTTGGCGAACGTGGTAGAAAAGATAACGGCAACACTGCCTTTGACACTTGCACCTACACACGAGAAGAAATTAAACGTTTGGCCAAAAAGGGCTTTGAATTGGCCATGAGTCGATCTAAAAAATTATGCTGTGTAGACAAAGCCAATGTGCTCGAAAGTTCTCGCTTATGGCGTGAAACTGTGCAAGCAATGGAAAAAGACTATCCTGAAGTGGAAGTCTCCTATGAGTTTGTAGATGCAGTTGCTATGCGCCTGGTGCAGTGGCCCAACAGCTATGATGTGCTCATCACTGAAAACCTTTTTGGTGATATACTAACGGATGAGGCTTCTGTTATTTCAGGGTCTATGGGCCTAATGCCTTCCGCTTCCGTGGGTGAAAAAACTAGTTTATTTGAGCCTATTCACGGTTCTTTTCCACAAGCAGCCGGAAAAGACATTGCCAATCCGCTTGCCACAGTGCTCTCTGCCGCCATGCTTTTTGAAATGGCTTTTGGTTTAAAAGAAGAAGCCGATTGCATTCGCAAGGTGGTAGATCTATCTTTAGCCCAAGGTGTGGTTACTGAAGACTTAGCTGAAGAAGGCAAGGCCTATAAAACCTCCGAAGTGGGAGACTTTTTAGCAGAGCATATTTAAATCCTTATTTCGCTTAAATCCTTAGAGAAGATATTCTGTAGTAACAAAATTAGACTCCTTAGAATTAAGTAAGGTTTCTAATATTTCATTGTTATAAGGATTGTCTTTAGACGCTACAAAAGTGCGTATGGAAAAAGAGCGCAAAGCATCATAAACACTTAAGGTGCTTACCGCCGAATTTTTTCTTCCGGTGAAAGGATAGACATCTGGACCGCGTTGACAAGCTGAATTTAGATTAACACGACAAACAAGGTTGGCCAATGCATCAATAAGCGGACCAATTTTTCTTACATCACGTCCAAATAAACTTACCTGTTGCCCATAATCCGAGGCTGCCATAGCGGCTAAAGGCTCTTCAATATCACTATAAGAAATGATGGGAATAATAGGACCAAACTGCTCTTCATGATAAATATTCATACTCTCATTAACCGGATATAGTACGGCAGGAAAAGAATAGTTTTCGCTTAATTCTCCTCCTCTTTTATTGATGACCTCAGCCCCTTTTTGGACTGCATCCTCAATTAACTCTTGAATATAAGCCGGCTTGTTGGGTTCAGGAAGTGGGGTTAAAAAACTCCCTTCTTCCCAGGGCAACCCAAATTGCAATTGATCTACCGCTTGAGAAAAGCGTGTATTAAATTCGTCTATGAGAGATTCGTGAACATATAACACTTTAAGGGCTGTACACCGTTGACCGTTATAGGACAGGGTGCCCGAAATACATTCCTTAATGGTTAAGTCAAGGTCGGCATCGGGTAGAATAATGCCTGGGTTTTTAGCTTCAAGCCCAAGAACCAATCGAAGACGATTTTTATTGGGGTGTTCGTCTTGAAGAGATACGGCTGATGAACTATGACCAATCAAGGCCAAAACATCAATTTTCCCAGTTTGCATGATGGGTGTAGCTATTTTTCTACCCCGCCCAAAAAGAATATTTACCACACCTGGAGGGAAACTTTCTTGGAATGCTTTTAACAGAGGAGCAATTAAAAGCACCCCATGTTTGGCTGGTTTAAAAATGGCTGTATTTCCCATAATGATGGCCGGAATCAACAAGCAAAAAGTTTCATTGAGGGGATAATTATAGGGGCCTAAACACAAGACAACCCCCAGGGGGCCACGCCGAATATGGGCGTGAATATCGCCCTGTTTATCAAATTTAGCTCCTTTTCGGTCTAAGTTTTTATAGGCCTCTATGGTATCGTAGATATAGTCTACAGTTCGGTCAAATTCTTTATAGGCATCTGCTTTGTTTTTACAGATTTCCCACATCAACAATTTGACTACCTCTTCACGATGCACTTTCATTTTATCGACAAACTTGTCCATGCATTTCAATCGTTCAGATACTTTCATAGTGGGCCACAAGCCTTGTCCTCTTTGATAGGCTTTGTCGGCTGCTTCGAGAGCTTCTAATGCGGTTTCACTTTCCATATCAGGTATGGAACCTAACAAAGTAGGAGCCAGTTTACCCTGCTCATCAGGAGTTCTAATGGAAGAATACACATTGGAGCGATTGCCTGTCCAAGTGCGCAATTGCCCGTCTATTAAATATTGATCACAATCAAAAGGGGTAACTTGAAATTCAGAAGGAATTTCTAGAGTAGTAGTTGACATAAAATTCTTTTTCTTTAGCAAGGTTATTCAAAATTGAACAACCAAATATAAAATTACAACTATTCATTGGAATAACAAAAAAATGAGAGCTTAGCAAGCTAATTTAACCTCCCATTCATGTTCTTTTAACGCAATGATAGCAGATAGAATCTAATTCTTTTAAACGATTTTCTGCATGGCCGTCATAGAAGCGCGCAACTCATAGCCCACCATTTCAATAGGATGGTATCGTATAATTTCATTCACATCAATGAGTTTTTTATTGTCTACACCGTTCTCAGCAGGTGCATAGGCCGTTCCGATTACATCGGTAGAAATGCTTTTCATAAAATCTTTAAGTAACGGCTTGGCAGCATGATCAAACAAATAGCAACCATATTCTGCGGTATCTGAAATGACACGGTTCATTTCAAAAAGTTTTTTTCTGGCAATGGTGTTGGCAATGAGCGGTGTTTCATGCAACGACTCATAATAGGCCGATTCTTCTTTGATGCCTGCCGCTACCATAGTGTCAAAAGCTAGCTCTACCCCTGCTCGCACAAAGGCAACCATCAAGACACCATGATCAAAATATTCTTGTTCGCTGATTTCTGCTGTGGTGTTGGCTGTTTTTTCAAAAGCGGTTTCACCGGTAGCGGCTCGCCAGGTCAATAAATTTTTATCGTCATTAGCCCAATCTTCCATCATAGTTTTTGAAAAGTGGCCTGACATAATATCATCCATATGCTTTTCAAAGAGAGGTGCTAAAATTTCTTTTAACTGCTCGGAAAGTTCAAAGGCTTTAATTTTTGCCGGATTAGAAAGACGGTCCATCATATTGGTTATTCCACCGTGTTTGAGTGCCTCTGTGATGGTTTCCCATCCATATTGAATGAGTTTTGACGCATAGCCAGGTTCAATTCCGTTTTCTACCATTTTATCAAAAGACAAAATGGATCCAGTTTGCAACACCCCACATAAAATGGTTTGTTCGCCCATTAGATCAGACTTCACTTCTGCTACAAAAGAAGATTCTAATACGCCGGCACGGTGTCCGCCCGTGGCATAGGCATAGGCTTTAGCTTGCTCAAGGCCTTTACCCTCAGGGTCATTTTCGGGATGCACAGCAATGAGTGTGGGCACGCCAAAGCCGCGTTTGTATTCTTCTCTTACCTCTGAACCGGGACATTTAGGAGCCACCATAATCACGGTGAGGTCTTTTCTAATTTCCATTCCTTCTTCCACTATATTAAAACCGTGAGAGTAGGAAAGGGTAGCTCCTTTTTTCATAAGCGGCATCACCGTATTGACCGCTGTGGTATGATTTTTATCAGGGGTTAAATTGATGACTACATCGGCAGTAGGAATGAGGTCCTCAAAAGTGCCCACCTTAAAATTATGTTGCGTTGCATTTTGGTAGGAAGCTCTTTTTTCTTCAATGGCTGCAGGGCGCAATGCATAGGCAATATCCAACCCAGAGTCGCGCATGTTAAGTCCTTGATTTAAGCCCTGTGCACCGCAGCCCACAATCACTATTTTTTTTCCTTCAAGGGCGGCAATGCCTTGTTCAAATTCTGAGCTTTCCATAAAACGACATTGCCCTAATTGTCGCAATTGTTCACGTAATGATAGTTGGTTGAAATAATTTGCCATAATGTTATATTGCTTATTTGGTTTTAAAAGTATGTAATATTTCGGAGATTCCCATTTTAGCTTTGGTTACAGAAATTCGCCCTGACCGCACGAATTGCAATAATCCATAGGGTTCTAAATCTTTTCTAAGTTGTTCTGTTTCTTCTCTAAATCCTGTCTTTTCAATCACAAAAAATTCAGGAGAAACAGTCACAATATTGGCATGACTCTGTTTGATTATATTTTGAATGTGACGTTCTTCAAACAAAGCACTTGACCGCACCTTATATAAGGCCGACTCTTGAAAAATAGTTTCTTCATCGGTGTGATAGAAGGCTTTGATCACATCAATTTGCTTTTCAATTTGTTGCACAATCTTAGTGATTTTTTCTGCTGTAATTTTAACCACAATCACAAATCGAAATACATTTTTAATTTCTGATTCTGACGTAGAAAAGCTTTCAATATTGATATGGCGCTTCAAAAAAATAGCTGAAATTCTGTTGAGCAATCCCACGTTGTTTTCCGTATAAACGGAGATGGTATATGTTTTTTTATCCATAACTATTCAAGTCGTATATCTGAGACACTAGCCCCTGTAGGAATCATCGGAAACACATTTTCTTCTTTAGCTACGCAAATCTCAAGAAAATAGGGTTCTTTAGAGGCTATCATTTTAGCCACAGCAGCATCTAATTCTTCTCGTTTGCTAACGCGTTCGGCTGTTATATAATAGCCTTTGGCAATGGTTACAAAATCGGGATTAACCATTTCTGTGGAAGCATAGCGCTTATCAAAAAACAACTGTTGCCACTGGCGAACCATTCCTAAAAAGTCATTGTTTAAGACCACGATTTTTACGGCCACTTTAGATTGAAAAATGGTGCCCAATTCTTGTATGGTCATTTGATAGCCCCCATCACCAATAATGGCCACCACTTCACGTTCGGGGGCTCCCATTTTAGCACCAATAGCAGCAGGCAGCGCAAAGCCCATAGTGCCCAATCCACCTGAGGTTATATTGCTTTTAGAATGGTTAAAATTGGCATAGCGACAAGTAGCCATTTGATGTTGTCCTACATCGGTCACAATCACGGCATTGCCTTGGGTGTGTTTATTAATCATTTGAATGGATTCTCCCATGGTGAGCCCCTCTTGAGTAGGGTTTAAATCATGTTGAATCACTTTTTCTTGTTCAATGGCATCCAAGCGTTCAAATTCGGCTATCCAATCGGGATAAGTAGCAGCAGAAATTCTTTCGGTGATGGCTGCTAAACTTTCTTTACAATCGGCCAATACTGTTATATCAGCAGTAACATTTTTATTGACTTCTGCCGGGTCTAGTTCTAGGTGAATAATTTTAGCTTGTTTGGCATAGGTGTTTAAATCTCCTGTAACACGATCGTCAAAACGCATTCCTACAGCGATGAGCAAATCGCATTGATTGGTTAATAAATTGGGGGCATAATTTCCATGCATTCCAACCATACCTCTGTTGGAGGGGTGTGAAGTAGGTAAAGCAGAGAGACCTAGTATGGTCCAAGCAGCGGGAATTCCCGATTTTTCTAGAAAAGCCTTAAACGTTTCTTCTGCTTCTCCAAGGATCACACCTTGTCCCCAAACTACGAGGGGCTTTTTAGCTTTTTCAATGAGAGCTACGGCGGCTTCCACCTGCTCCATTTGGAGACTGGGTTTAGGTCTATAACTTCGGATGCCTTCACAGGGTGTATAGCTAAACTCAAACTCGGCAAATTGTGCATCTTTGGTGATGTCTATCAAAACTGGACCGGGTCTTCCGGAACGAGCAATGTAGAATGCCTTGGCCATTATTTCTGGAATTTCGGCTGCTTTAGTTATTTGGTAATTCCATTTAGTGACTGGGGTTGAAATACCGATGATGTCTGTTTCCTGAAAAGCATCAGAACCTAACAAATGTGAGCCTACTTGTCCGGTGATACACACCATGGGTGTGGAATCAATCTGGGCATCGGCAATTCCGGTCACAAGGTTAGTAGCACCAGGCCCTGAGGTAGCCACTGCAACACCCACTTTTCCGGAGGTTCTGGCATAGCCTTGGGCAGCGTGAGTAGCGCCTTGTTCATGGCGGGTCAACACATGATGCAATTGGTCTTGGAATTTATACAATTCATCATAAACCGGCATTATAGCTCCACCCGGATAGCCATAAATAAGATCTACTCCCTCCGCTAGGAGGCAGCGAATTACAGCTTCTGCCCCTGTTATTTTGAGTGGCTTAGCAGTGGCTTTTGAACTTTTTGTTTTTGTTTTTGATTTTGTTTCCATAATTAGTGAGCATCTGTAACACAACCATCGCTGGCAGTGGAAACATTTTTGATGTATTTATAAAGAACACCGCTCTGAAATTTATAGGGCGGTTGTTTCCAATTTTTACGTCGGGCATCAAGGATTTCGTCAGAGAGGGCTACGCTAATGGTATTTTGTTCGGCATCAATGGTAATAACATCGCCATCTTCCACCAAACCAATTACGCCGCCTTCTTGGGCTTCAGGCACTATATGGCCCACCACAAAACCGTGGGTGCCCCCAGAAAAACGACCGTCGGTAATAAGGGCTACACTTTTGCCTAGTCCGGCACCCATAATGGCCGCTGTGGGCTTGAGCATTTCGGGCATTCCTGGACCCCCTTTAGGGCCTTCGTAACGAATAACCACCACTTCTCCGGGTTGCACTTTTCCGTTTTTAATACCGTCGTTAGCGGCATATTCTCCGTCAAACACGCGAGCCGGGCCTTCAAAACGCAGGCCTTCTTTTCCAGTAATTTTAGCTACAGAACCTCCCGCAGCTAAATTTCCTTTTAGGATGCGCAGGTGACCGGTAGCTTTAATGGGATCGCTTAAGGGTTTAATGATTTTTTGTCCCTCTTTTAGGGGTTGAACATTTGCTAGGTTTTCGGCTAAAGTTTTTCCGGTCACGGTGAGGCAATCACCATGGAGCATCCCTTCTTCCAACATATATTTCAATACGGCCGGAACACCACCCACCTCATGCAAATCATTCATTAAATAGCGGCCACTAGGTTTGAGGTCAGCTAAAAAGGGAGTGGTATCGCTAATATGTTGAAAATCGTCTAGGGTTAGGTCAATTTCAGCCGCCTTAGCTATGGCTAAAAAATGGAGAACAGCATTGGTAGAACCGCCCAAAACGGCAATAATACGGAGGGCGTTTTCCAAGGCTTTTTTTGTTACAATGTCTTTTGGCTTAATGTCTTGTTCGATCAAGTGACGCAAATGTGCGCCTAACATTCCACATTCATCTTGTTTATCTTGACTCACGGCTGGGTTAGAGGAATTGTAGGGCAATGCCATTCCACAGGCTTCAATGGCAGAAGCCATGGTATTGGCCGTATACATACCCCCGCAAGCTCCAGCTCCGGGGCAAGCATTGCGAATCACGTTTTTATATTCTGTTTCGTCTATGCTGCCTGCTACTTTTTCACCCCAAGCCTCAAAAGCAGAAACAACATCTAATTTTTTGTCATTATGACAGCCTGGAGCAATGGTGCCTCCATAAACTAAGATACTAGGACGATTGAGACGCAACATAGCCATGAGTGCACCCGGCATATTTTTATCGCATCCCACTACCGTCACAACGCCGTCATAGGACATGGCCTGCACAACGGTTTCAACAGAGTCGGCAATAATATCCCTAGAAGGCAGTGAAAAGCGCATTCCAGGGGTTCCCATAGAAATGCCATCGCTAACCCCAATGGTGTTAAACACCAAGCCCACTAAATTTTGTGCATTGACACCCTGCTTGATTTGCTGAGCTAATTCGTTGAGGTGCATATTGCAAGGGTTACCTTCATAACCAGTAGAAGCAATTCCAATGAGCGGCTTTTGAAAGTCTTCATCGGTCATGCCAATGGCGTGCAACATGGCTTGTGCAGCGGGTTGCGTTGGATCTTGGGTAACTGCTTTGCTGTATTTATTCAGTGCCATAATTCATTTTGTTTAACGAAAATAAGAAGTTCCACCTTTGAAAAATTAAACCTTCTTAAAAGGGTACTATATCCAAGGGGGTCAATTTTAATTTAAAATGCTGTTATTCAATTTTTTAACTTAATTTTTTGGGCATATTCAGGCATACTAGAAAGTATAGGCCAAATTTTTGATTTATATTAGCTTCAAAATTAAAAAAAGAAAATTGCAAACTGCTATCGCTCCAATAAAAGAGGCACAATCGGCTTTTTTTCAAGCCGGGCATACTCGCTCACTTCAAGAACGCAAAAAATACCTCAAGGCCTTTGACCGGTCTATAAAGGCCAACGAATCCCAAATTTTCGAAGCCCTAACAGCTGATTTAGGCAAAACGGCTTTTGAGTCCTTTACCAGCGAAGTGATGTTGGTGCAAAAAGAAATTAGAATGCAACTCAAGCATTTAAAACGTTGGGCTGCCCCACAACGAGTGCCTGGGAGTTGGGTTAATTTTCCCTCACGGGACTATCTTCTCCCTGAGCCCTATGGACAAGTGTTGATGATTTCGCCTTGGAACTATCCCTTTCAATTGGCACTCACCCCACTAGTAGGAGCTGTAGCAGCAGGAAATACGGTGGTATTAAAACCCTCAGAATTAGCCCCTAAAACCAGTACCATAGTAAATCACATCATTAGCGAATCTTTTCCTAAAGAATGGGTCACGGTGGTGGAAGGAGGTGTGGCGGAAGCCCAAGCCCTTTTAGCACAAGCTTGGGATTATATTTTTTATACAGGGAGCACGCATGTGGG